>Ga0160498_100033_pt1 | contig 199657 bp, 193 predicted proteins | sample DIDnMG_10_FD_108248 | JGI IMG/M metagenome (GOLD analysis project Ga0160498, IMG submission 108248) | Enriched soil microbial communities from UW Madison campus, WI, USA - DID2878_E24_Xylan MG | ecosystem: Environmental > Terrestrial > Soil > Unclassified | place: USA: Madison, Wisconsin... | reverse complement strand
TGATGTACTCCGGCGCGTTCGCGATGCGCGTCACCGCGTCGTAGCCGCGCAGCTCCTGCACCTTCTGGATGTCGATCCCGTATTCCTCTTCGCCCAGCTTGAACGTCACCACTTCCAGGCGGCCCGCGCCTGTGGAAGCGCCGGGCTGCTGCTGTTGCCGTTGCTGGATGCTTGCGATCTCTGCCATGGGAATTCCTGTGTATTCCAGTGTTGGGGAAAGGCTTGCCGCGCCTGCGGCGGCCGTTACCGGGCAAGGCTGCGCCGCGTGGGGCTCAGCCGAATTTCTGCATGATGCGAACCAGCTTCTCGCCGTACTTCGGATCGGTGGCGTAGCCCGCGCGCTGCAGGCCGTGCGCCGCTTCGTGCGGGTCGTCGGTGGCCAGCACGTTCGCGTAGCGCGGGTTGCGCGTGATGAAGCGCGCGTAGTCGGTGAAGGCTTCGTCGTACGAAGCGTAGGCGCGGAACTTGGCGCGCACCTTCTGCGGCTCGCCGTCGACGTATTCGGTGGTGGTGGTCTCGACCGTCGGGCCCTTCCAGCTGCGGTCGGCCTTGATGCCGAACAGGTTGAAGCTCTGCGTGCCGTCGTCCGCGCGGATCTCGCGCTTGCCCCAGCCCGACTCCAGCGCGGCCTGCGCCAGGATCAGCGGCGCGGGCACGCCGCTGGCCGTGCTGGCCACCTGCGCGGAAGCGCCCATGCGGCCCACGAACTCGTCGACCTGGCCCTGCAACGAAGCATTCGCTGCCGGCGCACGGCGCTCGCCGCTGTACTGGTACACGCCCAGGTCGGCCGCCGTGGAGACACGCCCGGTGGGTGCGGAGCCGATGGGAATGCCCGCGCGCGGAGACAACGGCAGGCCGCTGGCACGCGGCTCGAGCAGCATCGGCCGGATGCCGATCTCGGCGTCCGCCTCTGCATCGGGCGGGCCCGACGGCAAGGTGCGGCGCAGTTGCTCGAGCATGGCCTCGGCCAGCCCCACGCCGCGCCCCGAGAGGTTCTGCGCGAGCTGCTGGTCGAACATCGACTGGTAGACCTTCTGGCTCTGGCTGTCGAGCATGCCGCTGGAAGGCGTGGCTTCGCGCATGCTCTTGAGCACCATGTTCATGAACATGGCCTCGAACTGTCGCGAGACCTGCTGCAGTCCCTCTTCCGGCGACGCGCGCACGGTGCGGCGCAGCGCATCGACGCCCTGCACGTCCAGCGCAAAGCGCTGGTCGAGCGCGCCGGCGCGGCTGGCCACGTCGGAGGTGTTCCATGCGCCCGCGCCGGCGCTCATGTTCGAGACGGTCATGCGTGCGGCCTCAGATGATTTCCAGCTCGGCGCTCAGCGCGCCGGCCGATTTCATGGCCTGCAGGATCGACACCAGGTCCTGCGGATTCGCGCCCAGCGCATTGAGCCCCTTGACCACGTCCGACAGCGAGGCACCGCCGCGCACCATCTGCATGGCGCCGCCGCCCTGGTTCACTGAAATCTGCGAGGTCTGCGCCGCCACCGTGGTGCCGCCCGAGAGCGCACCCGGCTGGCTGATGACGGGCTCGGTGTTGATGACCACCGACAGGTTGCCGTGCGCGATGGCGCAGTCCTTCACCCGCACCGCCTGGTTCATGACGACCGAGCCGGTGCGCGCATTGACCACCACGCGCGCGCCGGCCTGCGTCGGCGTCACTTCGAGGTCTTCGAGCTTCGCGAGGAAACCCACGCGCTGCTGCGGCTCGGGCGCCCGCACGCGGATCACGCGCGCGTCGATCGCCTCGGCCGAGCCCACGCCGAACTGCCGGTTGATGGCATCGACCGCGCGCTGCGTGGTGCCGAAATCGGAGCGGTTGAGTTCGAGCGTGAAGGTGCCTTCGCCCCCCACCGGCGCCTCGACCGTGCGCTCGACCAGCGCGCCGCCCGGAATGCGGCCCGAGCTCAGCTGGTTGACCTGCACCTTGCTGCCATTGGCCGACGCGCCCGCGCCGCCGACCACCATGTTGCCCTGCGCCACCGCATAGGTCGCGCCATCGACGCCCTTCAGCGGCGTCATCAGCAGCGTGCCGCCGCGCAGGCTCTTCGCATTGCCCATGGACGACACCGTCACGTCGATGTTCTGCCCCGGCCGCGCGAAAGAAGGCAGCGTGGCCGTCACCATGACCGCCGCCACGTTCTTCAGCTGCATGTTCACGCCCTGCGGAATCGTGATGCCCAGCTGCTGCAGCATGTTGTTCAGGCTCTGCGTCGTGAACGGCGTCTGCATCGTCTGGTCGCCCGTACCGTCCAGGCCCACCATGAGCCCATAGCCGATCAACGGGTTGTCCCGCACCCCCTGGATGCTCGCCAGCTCCTTGAGCCGCTCCGCATGCGCGGGCGCAAAACCGAAGACACCCAGCGCCACCAGCACCGCCGAGGCGATGCGCAAGCGAGCCAGAAAATTCGTGGAACACCGTGGAACCGGCTTCGCCGGGCCACTGGTGTTGCCCCCTGCAAGGGGGAAGGAGAAGCGACACGAAGTGCGCGAAGCCTGGGGGTTTTTCATAGTCAAAATGGCATGACGTTGAGGAAGATGCGCTGCATCCAACCCATGGTCTGGGCCTCGTCGATGTAGCCCTTGGCCGAGTACTCGATGCGTGCGTCGGCCACCAGCGTCGAAGGCACGGTGTTGTTGCCCGACACGGTGCGCGGGTTCACCACGCCGGAGAAGCGGATGAACTCCGTGCCCTGGTTGATGCCCATCTGCTTCTCGCCGCTCACCAGCAGGTTGCCGTTGCCCATCACGTCCACCACCGTGACCGTGATCACGCCGCTGAAGGTGTTGTTGGCGTTGGCGCCGCCCTTGGCAGTGAGCGAGTTGGTGCCGCTGAGCTTGGTGTCCTGCCCGTCGAGCAGGCCGCCGATGAGTTTCGGAATCGCCGCGAACACGCTCGTGGTGCTGCCCGCGCGGCTGGCGTTCGCGCCCGAGTTCTTGGTGGCATTGACCTTCTCGTTGATCACGATGGTCAGGATGTCGCCGATGTTGCGCGGGCGCCGGTCCTCGAACAGCGCGTTGGCGCCCGGACCGTCCTGGAAGATCGCGCCGGGCGAGCGCCGCGGCTGCAGCTGCGCATAGCTCTCGGCGCGCGCCGTCATCGGCTGGTGCACCAGCGGCTCGCGCGGCAATTGCGCGCAGCCCGCGGCCAGCGCGGCGACGAGCATCGCCGGCAGCACCCTGGCGGCGCCGCCCCGACGAAGAAGACGCGCACCCTGCATCACAGCTGGGCCAGGCGCTGCAGCATCTGGTCCGAAGTCTGGACCGCCTTGCTGTTGATTTCGTACGAACGCTGGGTGGCGATCATGTTGACCAGCTCTTCCACCACGTTCACGTTCGAAGCCTCCACGTAACCCTGGCTCAGCGTGCCCGCGCCGTCGACGCCCGGGTTCACCTGGTTGGGCGCGCCCGAGGCGTCGGTTTCGGCATACAGGTTCTCGCCACGGCTTTCCAGGCCCGTCGGGTTGACGAAGGTCGCGAGCTGCAGCTGGCCGATCTGCACGGTGTTCGTGCTGCCTGCCTGCACCACCGACACGATGCCGTCGCGGCCCACCGTGATGCTGGTGGCGTTGGCCGGGATGGTGATGGCGGGCTGCACCGGGAAGCCGCTGGCGGTCACGAGCTGGCCGTCGCGGTCTTTCTGGAACGAGCCGTCGCGCGTGTACGAGGTGGTGCCGTCGGGCATCAGCACCTGGAAGAAGCCGCCGCCGCTGATGGCCACGTCGGTCGGCTTGTCGGTCTTGGTGAGGTTGCCCTGCGAGTGGATGCGCTCGGTGGCGACCACGTGCACGCCGGTGCCGACCTGCAGGCCCGAAGGCAGGCGGGTCTGGTCGGACGACTGGGCACCGCTCTGGCGCAGGTTCTGGTAGACCAGGTCTTCGAACACGGCGCGGCTGCGCTTGAAGCCGGTGGTGCCGACGTTGGCCAGGTTGTTCGACACGACGTCGAGCTGCGTCTGCTGCGCATCGAGGCCGGTCTTGGCGATGTAGAGGGAACGAATCATTTCTTGAAAATCCTGCGTGTGTTGCGTGCGGGGCGCGTGATGGCCGGAATGCGGTGCCTGCGGCCGATCAGCCGTAGGCCAGCAGCTTGTTGGCCGCCTGCGCGTTGGTGTCGGCGGTCTGCAGCGATTTCATCTGCATCTCGAAGCTGCGTGCATTGGCCAGCATGGCGACCATGGCCTCGACCGGGTTCACGTTGCTGCCCTCGACCGCGCCGGTGACGACCGTGACGGCCTCGTCGGCCTGGGCCGGCGGCAGGCCTTCGCGCATGCGGAAGAGCCCGTCGTCGCCGCGCACGAGGTCGGTGGTGGGCGGGTTGACCAGCTTCAGGCGGCCCACCTCGGCAATGCCGGTGAGCGTGCCCGAGGCGGGGTCGCGCGCGCCGACCAGGCCGTTGGGCGCGATGGCCACGGCCGAGCCGGGCGGCACGGTCATGGCGCCGTTGTCGCCCATCACGGCGCGTCCGCCCATGGTGGTGATCTGGCCGTCGGCGCCGATCTGCAGGTTGCCCACGCGGGTGTAGGCCTCGCCGCCGTCGGGCGTCTGCACCACCAGCCAGCCCTGGCCGCTGACGGCCACGTCGAGCGCGCGGCCGGTTTCGGTGAGCGGGCCGTGCGTGAAGTCCGCACCGGGCGTGGTCGCGGCCACGAAGGCCCGCGTGGGCGCCTCCTGGCCGACCACGGGCACCGCGCGGAAGTTGGCGATCTGCGCGCGGAAGCCCGGCGTAGAGACGTTCGCCATGTTGTTGGCCACGGTGGCCTGCTGATCCATGGCCTGCTTGGCGCCGCTCATCGCGACATACAACATTCGATCCACTGGGTGCTCCTGGTGCCGGTCGTTCGGTGGTGGTGGTCGGGGTGCTGCGTCAGCGGATGTTCATCAGCGTCTGCATGACCTGGTCCTGCGTCTTCACGGTCTGCGCGTTGGCCTGGTAGTTGCGCTGCGCGACGATGAGGTTGACGAGTTCGGAGGTCAGGTCGACGTTGGACGACTCCAGCGCGCCCGACTTCAGCGAGCCGAGCTTGGTGCCCTCGCCGGGCGTGCCGGTGAGCGCGTTGCCCGAAGCCAGCGTCTCGCCCCACACGTTGTTGCCCTTGGGCTCCAGGCCGTTCGGGTTGGCGAAGGACGACAGCACGACCTGGCCCAGCAGCTTGGTCTGCTCGTTGGAGAACTTGCCGGTGATGGTGCCGTCGGGGTTGATGGAGAACGAGGTCAGCTCGCCCGAACGGTAGCCGTCCTGGCTCAGCTTGCTCATGCCGTTGGCGGCGCCGAACTGGGTGGTGCCCGACAGGTCGATCGACGCGGTCAGCGGGGCCGCGCCGTTGGTGAAGGTGATGGCGCCGGTGCTCAGCTTGCCGCCGGCCGGCGCGGTCATCACGCCCTTGCTGTCGAACGTGAGCGTGGTGAGCGCGGCGCCCGCGTTCAGCGGCGCGCCGTCGGCGGTACCGTACACGTTCCAGGTGTTGGCCGGCGTGGCGCTCTTCACGAAGTACACGGACAGGTCATGCGGATTGCCGAGCGAGTCGTACACCGGGCCGAGGGCGTTCGAGTAGTTGAAGGTGCCGGAGTCGGCCGGGTTGAACGGCGTCTTGGCGGGCACGCTGAGGCGCGCGTCGAGGTTGAACTCGGCATTGACGTTGCCGGTGGCGCTGGGGGTCATCGACGCGGTCGGGATCTGGATGGCCGACGGCGTGCCGCCGTTGATGCCGCCGCTGGCGTTCACGCCGTAGCCCGTCAGGCGCAGGCCGGATGCATTGACGATGTAGCCGTCCTTGTCGCGCGTGAACTGGCCATTGCGCGAATACGCGACCTCGCCGGTGGCGCTGCTCAGGCGGAAGAAGCCGTCGCCGTTCAGGATGGCCACGTCCAGCGGACGGCTGCTCGACTGCGTCACGCCCTGCGTGAAGTTCTGCACCACGCCCGACACCGAGGCACCGAGGCCGACGCGCGAGCCGGCATACACGTCCTGGAAGGTGGCGGCGGCGGACTTGTAGCCCACGGTGCCCGAGTTGGCGATGTTGTTGCCGATGACGTCGAGGTTGGCCGCGGCCACGCCGAGTCCGCTGATGCCCTGGGAAAAGCTCATGATGGTTCCTTACTTCAATGCGTTCAGTGCTGCGATGGATGAGAGAGGAGGCACGCGCCTCACAGGAACAGGCGCACGTCGGACAGGCCGATGCTGGCGCCCGAGCCCAGTTCGAGCGTGACGCCGCCGGCGCCCTGCTTGACGGCCGCCACCTGCGAGAAGGTCAGCGCGGTGGAGGTCACAGCGGAGGTGCCGTTCTTGGCATCGACGGTGAAGCGGTAGGCGCCTTCGGCGACCGCGTTGCCGGCCTCGTCCTTGCCGTCCCAGGTGACGGCGTTGACGCCTTCCTTCATGGGGCCGGCGTCGAGGGTACGAACCACGTTGCCCTTGTCGTCGAGGATCTTGATCGTGACGTCCGCGGCGGTGCCCGGCAGCTGCACGCCGAAGGCCTGCGTGGCGGGGTCCTTGCCCTCTTCGGGCTTCTTGGTGGTGAGCACGTCGCCCGGCGACAGCACGTTGTAGCCGATGAGGGAGGTCGCCTGCAGCAGCTGGTTGGCGCCGGTCTGGTTCACCAGGCCCGAGAGCGTGGTGTTGAGCTTTTCGATGCCGGTCACGGTGCTCATCTGCGCGAGCTGCGAGGTGAGCTCGGCGTTCTGCATCGGGTTGAGCGGGTCCTGGTTGTTGAGCTGCGTGACCAGCAGCTTGAGAAAGCGCTGCTCGTTGTCCTGGCTGGAGACGGTGTTGCCGGTCGCGGTCGATGCGTTCTGACCGGAGATGGAAGAGGTGTCGGAGATGGCCATGGCGTGGTGGGTATGAGGGGGGTTTACTGGCCGATGGTCAGCGTCTTGACCATCAGCGTCTTGGCCGTGTTGAGCACTTCGACGTTGGCCTGGTAGCTGCGCGAGGCCGAGATCATGTTGGTCATCTCCTCGACCACGTTGACGTTGGGCATCGCGACGTAGCCTTCGCCGTTGGCATGCGGGCTCTTGGGGTCGAACACCATCCTGGGCGGCGACGGGTCTTCGATCACGCCCGACACCTTCACGCCGCCGATGTCCTGGTGGCCCGAAGGCGCGACCTCGAACACCACCTGCCTGGCGCGGTAGGGCATGCCGTCGGGGCCGGCCACGCTCTCGGCGTTGGCCAGGTTGCTCGCGGTCACGTTCATGCGCTGCGATTGCGCGGTCATGGCCGAGCCCGCCACGTTGAAGATGTTCATGGAACTGCTTGGGAACGGCATGGCTTACTGCTGCGCCGCGGAGAGCAGCGACTTGATCTTGGCGTTGATGACGGTGAGGTTGGACTCGTAGCGCAGCGCGTTGTCGGCGAAGGCGATGCGCTCGACGTCCATCTCGACGGTGTTGCCGTCCAGGCTCGACTGGTTGGGCGTGCGGTAGAGCAGGTCCTTGTCGGGCATGGCCTGCGCCTGTCCCGCGAGATGGCGCGCCGAGGTGGTGGCCAGCGACATCGACTGCGACGCGCGGCCGCGCTCGACGGCTTCGCTCAGGCGGCTGCCGAAGTCGAAGTCGCGCGCCTTGTAGTTGGGCGTGTCGGCATGCGCGATATTGGCCGCGAGCACCTCCTGGCGCTCGGCCCGGAGGTTGAGGGCTTCGCGATTGAAGCGAAGCGCCGCATCCAGCTTGTCGATCATGTTTTTTCCATCCGTTGTGGCGTCGCCGATGCACGAGGCGCAGCGACAGATGGAAAGCGAGTCTATGCATGCATCGCGTTTGCAATCGTCCGAACAAAGGGGGTTTTCGCCTGCTGCTCGCACCTTCGATCCGGCACCGGATTTCTAGAATTGCCCGGCGTCGGCGTGTCTGCGTCGACTCCGGCGCCACCTGTTTTTTTGCCCTTTCCTCACGCTGCCGATGAACCTCCTACAGCTCCGGACCCGCCTGCTGCGCACCGTGCTGCCGACACTGCTGGCGATGGCCGCGTGCATGGCTCCCGCGTGGGCTTCTTCGGCACCCGCGGCCGATGCCGCCGGCACGGCCATCCAGAAATACCTGCAGGTGCAGACCGCCGGCCTGCCGGGCAAGGTCACGATCAGCCTGGAAGGCCGCGGCACCGAGGCGCTGCCGCCCTGCGAGGCGCCCGAGGCCTTCCTGCCGCCGGGCGCCACGCCGTGGGGCCGGGTGTCGGTCGGCGTGCGCTGCCAGACGGAGCGGCCGTGGACGCGCTTCGTGCAGGCGCACGTGTCGGTGGAAGGCAGCTATTTCGTGGCCGCGCGCGCCATCGAGACCGGCCGCCCGCTGGGCGCGGGCGACGTCACCGAGCGCACCGGCGACCTCACGCGGCTGCCGCGCTCCGTCATCACCAGCGCGGCCGAACTGGTCGGGGTGGTGGCGGCCAACCGCATCGGCCCGGGCGCGCCGCTGCGCAAGGAATCGGTGCGCGGGGTGACGGTCATCCAGCAGGGCCAGGCGGTGAAGCTGGTGGCCCAGGGCGAAGGATTCGTGGTCAGCACCGAGGGCAAGGCCCTGAGCGGGGCGAGGGTCGGCGCGGTGGTGCAGGCCAAGACCCGGGAGGGCCGGCTGGTCAGCGGCGTGGCGGACGAGGAGGGGCAGATCCAGCTCGCGCAGTAGCCGCTGGCGCCCGTTTCAACCTTCGTGCACGCAATTCCTAAAGTTCTTGCCAGGGCTGCCGATATACCGGTCAGCCCCTGAGGAATCACCTTGAAAATCGATCAACCCGCCCCTTCGGCCACGCCCCTCCATCGCTCGCCCGCCACGGGCGCGGCCCCGATGACCGGCGCCGACGCGCCCGAGCGCACCAAGGAAGCCAAGGAAGCTGCGCGGCAGGCCTCCGCGCACGTCCATGCGCTGCCCGCGGCCACGGATGGCAGCGATTTCGACGCGGCCCGCGTGGCGGCGATCCGCGAGGACATCCGCGCGGGCCGCTACCAGGTGCGCCCGGAGCGCATCGCCGACGGCCTGCTGGCCAGCGTGCGCGACCTGCTCGACGGCAAGAAGGACGGCCAATGAACGACGCCCAGGCTCTGCTGGCCAGGCTGCGCACGGAAGCGGCCTGCATCGGGGAATTCCTGGCCGTGCTGGACCGGGAGGCCAAGGCCATGTCGGCCGGCGTTTTCACCGATCTCGCGGCCATCGCCAGCGAGAAGACCCGCCTGCTCGACCGCATGGCCGAGCTCGACCGCGAGCGCGAAGCCATGCAGGCGGCCATGGGCTACGAGCCGGGCCGCGCGGGCGCGGACGCCGCTGCGGCGGGCGGCGGCCCCGAGCTGCAACAGGCCTGGGCCGAGCTGCTGGTGCTGGCGGTGCAGGCGCGCAGCCACAACCTGCGCAACGGCTCGATGGTCTACGCGCATCTCGATTTCACCCAGCAGGCGCTGCATTTCCTGCAGGCCAGCGCACAGCTCTTCTACGGCCCGGACGGCATCCGCAAGACGCAATCCGGCGGCGGAAGCCGCCTGGCAGTGGGTTGAGCGGCCCCGAGCCGCCCTGCCCTCCAAACCGCATCGAACTATGGACATGAACAACGCTCAAGGCTCGCGCCACGTGGCCATGGTGGGCTGCGACAAGGCCCAGGCGAAGGCCTGGGGCCAGCGCCTGCAGCAGATCGGCTGCACATCGGCGCCATTCGACTCCAGCGCCGATTTCCTGAGCGCCGTGACCAACGGCGCGCCATTCGACCTGCTGCTGGTCGTGCTCAAGGACGAAGGCGCCTGGCCGGTGCTCACCGCCATGTGCAAGGCGCTGCGCATCCCCATCTTCCTGGTGGTCAATGCACTGCAGCGCGACCTGCTGAACGAGGTGCTGGCGGTGACCGGCAACGACTCCCCCGGCGCCGGCATCGACTTCGCGGTGCTGCCGGTCGACGATTTCGAGGTGGAACTGCGCGTGCGCGAGGCGCTGCGCCGCAATGAAACCCTGCTGCACCCACTTTCGGTCAGCGCGCTGTTCGGCAGCTACCACTTCCTTGGCAGCCGCAAGGTGGTGGTGCACCACGGCAGCGAGATCCGGCTGAAGCCGCGCGAGTTCGAACTGGCGCTGCTGCTGTTCCGCAACGCGGGACGGCTGCTGGAACGTGAATGGCTGCTGGCCTCGCTGTGGGTCGATTCGCGGATCGAACGCAAGAGCCGCGTGCTCGACTGCTGCGTGGCGAACATCCGCCGCAAGCTGTCGCTGCACAAGGAAAGCGAGTTCGTCCTGCACTCGGTCTATGGACGGGGGTATGAGCTGCGGCACGTGCCGGGATCGGCAGGGTTGCCGGCCATGGCCGACAGCGGCTTTCCGGACACCTCCAACGAGCCCACCTGGCTCGAGGAAACAGAGCGCGCCCGGGCGTAAGCGCGGGGCCTGAAAAGTCGTCCTTGGGTTTTCCCCGCCGACTGGGGACAACTTTGGGGAAAACCAAGGGGATTGCGCGCGGAATCGTTGCGTGGCGTGGCCTGCAACACGGTGCCTGCGAAATGGGCAGCGTGGAAAACTTCGACGTTCGGGCCCGGAAACGGCGCTTTTCCTACACCCGATGAGCGCCGTCTTGAGCGCGGCCCAGCCATTCTTCGAGAAAATATTTCACCCGTGAGCGCACGCGTTCAGGGTCATGTCGGTTCGAAGAAATATTTCTCCGAAGGCAGGCGCTCAATGCCGGGCCATGTGCCGCAAGGGCTTTTTGACAGCCGGCCGAACGAGCGGCATGCGCCCTCGGCCAGACAAAAGAAATGACGACCTCCAGCCTCGAGGAACCGCCGTGAAGGCGGGTGCCGAAGCGACCTCTACCAACGCCAGAAGACCGTCCTCTGCAGTATCGGCGGGGAAACTTAAGCCGACCTGAATCTGAAAGCGGCTTTTACCCGGGATGGAATAGGCAAAAAAATAGCCCCTTGCGGGGCCATTCTTGGAGGAGAGGGAGGGATTCGAACCCTCGGTACTATCGCTAGTACGCCTGATTTCGAGTCAGGTACATTCGACCACTCTGCCACCTCTCCGGTGCTGTCGAGCCTCTGATTATAGCGGAGAAATTTCCGCTATTTGAAGCCCTGCGCCTCAGGCGCGCAAAACTTCGGCGCCGCCGATGTACGGCCGCAACGCGGCCGGCACGTTGATCGAGCCGTCTTCGTTCTGGTGGTTCTCCAGCACGGCCACCAGCGCGCGGCCCACGGCCAGGCCGGAGCCGTTGAGCGTGTGCACGAGTTCGTTCTTGCCCTGCGCGTTCTTGAAGCGGGCCTGCAGGCGCCGCGCCTGGAAGGCTTCGCAGTTGGAGACCGAGCTGATCTCGCGGTAGGTGTCCTGCGCCGGCAGCCAAACTTCCAGGTCGTAGGTCTTGGTGGAGCCGAAGCCCATGTCACCCGTGCACAACAGCACCACACGGTACGGCAGCTCCAAGGCCTGCAGCACAGCTTCGGCGTGCCCCGTCATCTCTTCGAGCGCGTCGTAGCTCTTTTCCGGGTGCACGATCTGCACCATCTCGACCTTGTCGAACTGGTGCTGGCGGATCATGCCGCGCGTGTCGCGGCCGGCGCTGCCGGCTTCGGAGCGGAAGCACGGCGTGTGGGCCGTGACCTTGATCGGCAGTTGCGACTCGGCCACCACCTCGTCGCGCACGAAGTTGGTCAGCGGCACTTCGCTGGTGGGAATGAGGTACAGCGCCGAATGGTCGGGCGCCGGCTCGCCGTCCTGGCCGCCCTTCTTCGCGGCGAACAGGTCGCCCTCGAACTTGGGCAACTGGCCGGTGCCGCTGAGCGTGGCGGCATTGACGATGTAGGGCACGTAGCACTCGGTGTAGCCGTGCTTCTCGGTCTGCATGTCGAGCATGAACTGCGCGAGCGCGCGGTGCAGGCGGGCGATCGGGCCCTTCATCACGGTGAAGCGCGAGCCCGCGAGCTTGGCGCCCATCTCGAAATCGAGGCCCAGCGGCGCGCCCAGGTCGACATGGTCCCTGGCGGCAAAGCCCAGCGGCTTGGCGTTGGCGCCGGCGCCGCCCTGCGGGGCCCAGCGGCGCATTTCGACGTTGCCGCTCTCGTCTTCGCCCAGCGGCACGCTGGCGTGAGGCAGGTTCGGCACGGCGAGCAGCAGGGCCTGCAGCTCGGGCTGGATTTCTTCCAGGCGTTTGGACTGCGATTCCTGCTCGGCCTTGAGCGCGTTGACTTCGGCCATCAGCGCATCCACCGACTCGCCCTTGGCCTTGAGCGGGCCGATCTGCTTGTTCAGCGAATTGCGGCGCGCCTGGATTTCCTCGGTGCGGGTTTGCAGCGTCTTGCGCTCGGCCTCGAGCGCGGTGAACGCCGACACGTCGAGGTAAGGCTGGTTTTTCTTGCGTTTTTCAAGGCCGGCCACGGCGGAGGCCAGGTCTTTGCGGAGCAGGGTGATGTCGAGCATCGGTCGATTTTAGAGGGCGGCTTGTCAGGCGACGGTGGCGGGGTCGACGTTGGCGCCGCAGACGATCAGGCACACCTTCTCGCCTTCGCGCGGCACATAGGCGCCCGTTTGCAGCGCGGCCAGCGGCAGCGCGGCGGCCGGCTCCACGGCGAGCTTGAGCTCCTTCCACAGCCACTGCTGCGCGGCGCGGATGGATTCGTCGGACAGCAGCAGCGCCTGCGCGACCTGCTGCTGCGTGATTTCCCAGGCGATGGCGCCGATGCGGCGCGCGCCGAGCGAATCGGCCGCGATGCCGCCCACTTCGACGTCGACCGGCTCGCCGGCTTCGCGGGCGCGCAACAGGGTCGGCGCCTTCTCGGGTTCCAGCGCCACCACGCGGGCGCGCTTCTCGAACCAGCCGGCGAGGCCGCCGATCAGGCCGCCGCCGCCGACGCTCACGAGCACCGCGTCGGGCAGGCCGCCCTGCGCTTCGATTTCACGGCCCAGCGTACCTGCGCCGGCCACCACCTCGGGCTGGTCGTAGGCGTGCGTGAGCAAGGCGCCGGACTCCTTCTGGCGCGTGAGGCAGGCCGCCAGCGCATCGGGATAGAGCTGGCCGACGACGACCACTTCGGCGCCAAGCGCGCGCAGGCGCGCACGCTTGGCTTCCGGCGAGACACCCGGCAGGAAAACCTGGCAAGGCACGCCCAGCGCCTGCGCCGCGGCGGCGGTGGCGATGCCGGCATTGCCGCCCGAGGCCACGACCACGCCGCTTTCGGGAATGTCGTTGGCCAGCAGCCGGTTCATCATGCCCCGCGCCTTGAAGCTGCCGCTGACCTGCATGTGCTCGAGCTTCAGCCAGACCTCGGCGCCCGGCGCCGTGACGCCGAAGGCGGCCGCCGGCAGCTTCCACAACGGCGTCTTGCGCAGGAAATGACCGGCGCGCGCGTCCAGCCTGGCGGCGGCGCTCTCGATTTCGGAGCGCCAGCGGTTCGTGTTCTTGTCGTTCAAGAGATGTGTCCGGGAGGGGGGATGTCGTCGAGCTTGAGGCCCTTGGGGAGCGGAAACTTGATGGTTTCCTCGATGCCGTCCATCTTGCGCACGGACACCGCGCCGAAAGCGCGCACGCGGTCGATCACCTCGCGCACCAGCACCTCGGGGGCCGAGGCGCCGGCGGTGAGGCCGATGCGCGTCTTGCCCTCGAACCACTCGGGCTTGAGCTCTTCGGCGGAGTCGACCATGTAGCTCTCGGTGCCCAGGCGCTGGGCCAGTTCGCGCAGCCGGTTGCTGTTGGAGCTGGTGGGGCTGCCGACCACGATCACCAGGTCGACCTGCGGGCTCATGATCTTGACCGCGTCCTGGCGGTTCTGCGTGGCGTAGCAGATGTCCTGCTGCTTGGGCTCGCGCACGGCCGGAAAGCGCGCGCGCACCGCGGCGGCGATCTCGGCGGCGTCGTCCACGCTCAGCGTGGTCTGGGTGACGACCGCGAGCTTGTCGGTCTGCCCCGGCGAGACCCTGGCCACGTCTTCCACGTCTTCCACCAGGTGGATGCCGCTGGACAGCTGGCCCATCGTGCCCTCGACCTCGGGGTGCCCCTTGTGGCCGATCATGATGAACTCGTAGCCCTCTTTAGCGAGCTTGGCCACCTCGACGTGCACCTTGGTCACCAGCGGGCAGGTGGCGTCGAAGATCTCGAAGCCGCGGTCGCGCGCCTCCTGCTCCACGGCCTTGCTCACGCCGTGCGCGCTGAAGACCAGCGTGGCGCCGGGGGGCACGTCGGACAGTTCCTCGATGAAGATCGCGCCCTTGGCCTTGAGCTCGTTCACCACGTAGGTGTTGTGCACGATCTCGTGGCGCACGTAGATCGGCGCGCCGAACTTGGCGATGGCGCGCTCGACGATCTCGATGGCACGGTCCACGCCCGCGCAGAAGCCGCGCGGCTCGGCCAGGATGACTTCGGAGATGCCTGTGTTCATAGCACGCCGATGAGCTTCACTTCGAAGGTCACGGGCTGGCCGGCCAGCGGATGGTTGAAGTCGAAGCGCACGCCGGTCTCGTTCGATTCGATCACCGCGCCGGCGTAGCTCCCGGTGCCGTCGGGCGTGGGGAACTGCACCACGTCGCCCACGGCGTACTGCTCGTCGGGGTCGCCCATCTGGGCGAGCAGCTTGCGCGCCACCCACTGCTGCATGTCGGGATTGCGCTCGCCGAAGGCCTCGCCGGCGGGGAGCTCGAAGGTGGCGTGGGTGCCCTCTTCCAGGCCCATCAGGCGCTGCTCCATGGCGGGCGAAAGCTCGCCGGTGCCCAGCGACAGGGTCGCCGGCTTGTCGGCGAAAGTGTTGATGATGTCGCCTGCCGGACCGGCCAGCCGGTAGTGCAAGGTCAGGAAGGAGCCGAAAGTCACGACTTGGGACATGGGAGCGGCGGAGGTGGGCAAAGACAAGGTGGGTGTCCCGATAAACTGGACCTCATTTTAAGGACCGGGGCTTCCACCCGGCTCCGCCAAGGTTTCACCCAGGGTTTCATGGCATTCAAGGATCTCCCTCTCGACGCCCGTCCACGCGAAAAGCTCATCTCGCGAGGCGCCGCCGCGCTGGCGGACGCCGAGTTGCTGGCCCTGCTGCTGCGCACCGGCGTCGCGGGCAAGAACGTGCTGCAACTGGCCCAGCAACTGCTCGAGCGCTTCGGCGGCCTGTCGGGCCTGCTGCACACCGGCCCCGACGACCTCAAGGCCGTCAAGGGCATGGGCGGCACCGCCAAGCGCTCCGAGCTCATCGCGGTGCTCGAGCTGGCGCGGCGCGCCATGGGCGAGAAGCTCAAGGAGCGCACGGTGTTCGACTCGCCCGAGGCGGTCAAGCAATACCTGCAGCTGCACATCGGCTCGCGCCCGCACGAGGTGTTCGTGGTCGTCTTCCTCGACGTGCAGCACCGCCTCATCATGCTGGAAGAAATGTTCCGCGGCACGCTCACGCAGACCAGCGTCTACCCGCGCGAAGTGGTCACGCGCGCCATCCACCACCAGGCCGCGGCCGTGGTGCTGGCCCACAACCACCCCAGCGGCGCCATCGAGCCGTCGCGCGCCGACGAATCGCTCACGCAGACGCTGCGCGCCGCGCTCGCGCTGGTCGACGTGCGCGTGCTCGACCACGTCATCGTGAGCCCCGGCCAGAGCTTCTCGATGGCCGAGAAAGGACTGCTCTGATGCCCCAGCGTTCAACCGCGCTCAAGAACCTCGCCGACCTCAAGCAGGTGCAGCGCGTGCTCGCCGAAACCCGCGAGCGCGAAGCAGCCGAGGCGGCCGCGAAGGCCGCCGCCGAACGCAAGCGCGCCGCCGAGAAAGACCTGTTCGCCCGCGCCATCGGCGCCACCGAACCGCTGCGCCGCAAGGCGGCAGTGCCGCTCGCGCCGGAACCGCCGGCCCCCATCCCGGTGCAGCACCAGCTCGACGAGCAACGCGTGCTGCGCGAATCGCTGTCCGACGAGTTCGACGTGACCACGCTGCTCGACGTGGACGACGCCATGAGCTTTCGCCGTCCCGGCATCGGCACCGACGTGACGGCCCGGCTGCGCAAGGGCGACTGGTCCATCCAGGCCCAGGTCGACCTGCACGGGCTGCGCAGCGACGAGGCGCGCGAAGCGCTCGGCGGCTTCATCCGCAATGCCCACAAGCAGGGTCTGCGCTGCGTGCGCGTGGTGCACGGCAAGGGCCTGGGCTCGCCGGGCAGGCAGCCCGTGCTCAAGACCAAGACGCAGCGCTGGCTGATCCAGAAGAACGAAGTGATCGCCTTCGTGCAGGCGAAGCCCGCGGAGGGCGGCGCCGGGGCGCTGGTGGTGCTGCTGGCGCCCGCGCGGCGGTGAGCCACGCGGGCACCGGCCCGGCCTCGTTCAGTTGTTCAGGTCGAGCTTGTAGCGCGATTGACCCTTGCCGCCACCGTCGTCCGCGGCCAGCAGCGAGATGTTGGCCAAACCAGCGGCCGTGGCCGCGCCCAGCTGATTCGGCGCCGAAGAGAAGACCACGTTGCCCGCCGTCGCCACCTTGGTGAAGGTCCAGCTGCGCGCTGAACCGTTGGCTGCGCGCGTGATCGTCTTCTTGGCCTTGATGTAGGCGATCAGCACGTCGCGGTTCGCGTCGGGCGAGGGGTAGATCGTCGCGCGGCCGTCCAGCGCCGGGATGAAGCTCGCGCCGCTGGTCGCACGGTAGTTGTTCGTCGCGATGACGAAGTCCTTCGCCGGGTCCATCGGCGCGCCCATGTACATCAGGTTCTTGATGCGGCTGCCCACCGCCTGGGTCACGTCGATCTCGTACTGCACATCCGGCGTGGTGAACATGTCGAAGTTGTAGCCGGGGAAGGTGCTGATCAGCTGCTGGTCCGTCGCCAGTGCCGGATCGATCCGGTTGAAGCGCTTGGCGGCGGCTTCGAGCCAGCCCTTGATCTCGGCGCCCGTCACCTTCACCGCGTACACCGTGTTGGGGTAGAGGTACAGGTCGGCCGCGTTGTTGATCGCCACGTTGCCGGCGGCCACGTCCGTGTAGTCGCGGGCGCCTTCATAGCCAGACTTGAAGGGCGCGCTCACCGACAGCACCGGCAGGCTCGCGTACTGCGGCAGGTTGGCCGCGATGTAGTTCTTCACGTAGTCGGCCTGCGCCTGGTTCACGATCTGGATCGCGCCGGGGTCGCCCACGTCCGCGAAGTAGGTGCTCATCTGGAAGTCGGTGGTGCCGATGGGCGTCTTCACGTAGCCGATGGTGGCCTGGTGCTGCGTTTCGACCAGCGGCGCGACGCTCGGGTCGGCATCGGCGTAGATCGCCTTGCCCGCGCCGTCCTTGCCGGTCTGCGTCGAACGCGCCTCGACGAAGGTCCTGGTCTTGTCCACGCCCCATGCCTTGCCGTCGTACACCAGGTCGAGCCTGATCAGGCCCAGCGCCTTGCCCCACGAGCTGGCCATCACGGCCGGCACGCCGTTGACGGTGCCGGCTGCGTTGTCCACGCCGGCCTGCGTGTAGCCCGGCTTCGTGCCGCGATCGGGGAACGTGCCGTGCTGGTGGCCCATCATCAGCGCGTCGATGCCCGCCACCTTCGACAGGTAGAGGCCGGGGCTTTCCATCGTCGGCGAGTATGGCGATGCATCGAGGCCGCCGTGCTGCAGCGCGACCACGATGTCGGCGCCCTTGGCGCGCAGCTCGGGGACGTATTTGGTGGCGGCTTCGACGGCGCCTTCGGTGCGCACCTTGCCTTCGAGGAAGCGCTTGTCCCAGTTCAGGATGCCGGGCGTGGTGAAGCCGATCACGCCGACCTTCACCGGCACCGTCACCGTTTTGCCGTCGGGCGCCGTGGCGGTGAACTGCCTGGTCACGATGGTGTACGGCGCGAGCAGCGGCTTGCCGCTCTTCACGCTCTGCACGTTGGCCAGCACCATGGGGAAGGCCGGGCCTGCGCACTTCTTGCTGCCGTCAACGCCTTCGACGTCGAGGCCGCCGCCGATCACCTGGTTGAGGAAATCGAGGCCGTAGTTGAACTCGTGGTTGCCCAGCGTACCGGCGTCGTAGCCGGTGGCGTTCATGGCCTTGTAGATCGACAGCGGCTGCGTGCACGGAACGCGGCTCACCAGGGCTTCGTAGTCGGCCAGCGCCGTGCCCTGGATGGTGTCGCCGTTGTCGAACAGCATCGTGTTCGGGAATTCCTTGCGCGCCGCGTTGATCAGCGTGGCGGTGCGCTCGTAGCCGTACGACTTGTCTTCGGCGAGCTTGAAGTAGTCGTAGCTGCGCACGTTGGCGTGCAGGTCGGTGGTCTCCAGCAAGGCGACCGTGGTGCGCGAGCCCTTGGCAACGGGTGCCGGCGTGGTGTCGGTCGTGGGCGTGGACGCGACCGGGGGAAACACGGTGCCGCCACCGCCGCTGCCGCCGCCACAGGCGGTCAGCACGGCGGCGATCACGGCGGCACAGGTGGACATGGGGGCAAGGCGCAATAGCGACGCGGCCGCTGCGTTTTTCATCGAGAACTCCCTCTGCAGTATTGGAGAAGGAAGCAGTCTCTGAAAGCGCAATGACAGGCTGGTGAACCCGGCCTGACTTGCGGCGCAATTACGACAGGTGGTTTTTCAGGGGAATCGAAGCATCGGCAATCACCGCCGGATCGGGGCTGCGGCCCGCTTCGAGCAGCTTGCGGCTCATCATGTGGTCGACCGGTGCGTTGACCGATTCGACGCACACCAGATGCCCATCGACATAGTGGAAGAGCGAGAACGCATTGGGGTTCGCGCCCGGGCCGGGACGGCGCACGCTGGTCAGTCCCGCCGTGCCTTCTGCCGGCATCAGGCCCACCATCTGCAGCCGCATGCTGCCCTGGTCGGACCAGAACCACGCCACCGCGTCGTGGTCGCGTGCCGCGCCGGTCAGCGTGGCGACCGCCGTGCGCGCCTGGTCGTTCGCGTTCTGCACCGACTCGAGCCGCAATGCGCGGCCCGCGCGGCGATCGGGGAAGCGCGTGCAGTCACCCACGGCCAGCACGCCGGCGGCGCTGGTCTGCATCTGTGCGTCGACCACGATGCCGTCGGCGCACTCGATGCCGGCCGCCTGCGCGAGCGCGGTCTCGGGCACGGCGCCGATGCCCAGCAGCAGCAAGTCGACGGGCTGCCTAACGCCGTTGACCTGCACCGACACCAGCCGGTCGCCTTCGACCTCGAACGCGCCCGTCTGCGCACCAAGCACGATGTCGATGCCTGCCGCGCGATGCGTGGCCAGCACGTGTGCCGACAGCTCGGGCGACACCGCGCGGCCCAGCAGGCGCGGCGCGCTTTCGATCACCTGCACCGACTTGCCCAGCGCCTTGGCCGTTGCCGCCACTTCGAGCCCGATGAAACCGCCGCCCAGCACCGTGACCTTCTCGGCCGATGCGAGCCGGGTGCGCAGGCGATGCGCCTCGTCCGCGGCGCGCAGGCTGGCGACGTTCTCCAGGCCCGGCTTCAGGTCGGGCATCTGGCGCGCGCGCGTGCCGGTGGCCAGCACCAGCCGCTCCCAAGGCAGCACGGCGCCCGAACGCAGCGTTACGGTGTGCGCCTCGCGGTCGATGGCCACGGCCGCGTCGCCCAGGTGCAGCGTGATGCCCGCCTCGCGGTACCAGTCGGCAGCCTTGTGCGGCTGCGTGGTTTCCTCGGCGCTCTTGAGGAAGGCCTTGGACAGCGGCGGACGGTGATAGGGCTCGCAGGCCTCTTCGCAGACCAGGTGCACGCGCGCGCCCTGCCCCGCTTCAGCCAGGCCGGCACAGAGCTGGGCCGCGGCGTGGCCGCCGCCGATGATGACGATGGAGTTCATTGGAAAGCGTCTTTCGGAGTCGTTATGTATTCGGTCGCGCTGTGGCCGCGTCATTCGCCGCGGTTGCGCATCCAGTCGGCGGTCTTGAAGAAGGAGTCACGCAACCTCGCGCGCAGGTCTTCCGGCACGCCCGTTTCACCCATGGCCTGGTCCATGCAGGCCAGCCACTGGTCGCGTTCCTTGATGCCGATGGTGTGGCCGCCGATGCTCTGCGGCAGGTGGCGCGCGCGCAGCATCGGGTGGCCGAAGCGGTCGGTGTAGTGCTGCGGGCCGCCGAGCCATCCGCACAGGAACCAGAACAGGCGCTGGCGTGCGTTGTCGAGGCTGGTGCCGTGCACCGCGCGCAGCTGCGCGTAGGCGGGCTCGAGGTCCATCAGGTCGTAGAAGCGCTCGACCAGCGCCTCCACCTTCGGCTCGCCGCCGATCCAGTCGAACGGCGTGCCGGCGGGCGGCTTTTCTTGAATCTGCATGGGCGCAAGTATCCGTGCCGCAGGTGCTCAGGCCTGCACGAGGTTCGGAATGCCCACGTCGGGGTTCACGTCGGCCTCGTAGTCGACGCCTTCCACCCCGAAGCCGAAAAGCCGCAGGAACTCGGCCTTGTAGCCCGCGAAATCGCTGATGGTGTTCAGGTTCTCGTCGGTCACCTGCGGCCAGAGTTCGAGCACGCGGGCCTGCACCTGCGGCGCCAGTTCCTTGTAGTCGGCGCGCAGGCGGCCTTCGTCGTCGATGTGCGGTGCGCTGCCGTAGAGGCTGTCGGCGTAGAGGCCGTGCACCTGCTCGATGCAGCCCTCGTGCGTGCCCTGCGCCTTCATCACCTTGAACAACAGCGACAGGTACAGCGGCATCATCGGAATCGCCGAGCTGGCCTGCGTGACGACCGCCTTCAGCACCGATACCCGCGCGTCGCCGCCCTTCGCGGCCAGCGTCTCGCGAATGCCCAGCACCTTCTGGTCGAGGTCTTTCTTGGCCGCGCCGATGGAGCCGTTCCAGTAGATGTCGTGCGTGATCTGCTCGCCCAGGTAGGTGAAGGCGGTGGTCCTGGCGCCGTCGGCCAGCACGCCGGCCTGCTGCAGGGCGTCGATCCACATCTGCCAGTCTTCACCGCCCATCACGGCCACGGTGTTGTCGATTTCTTCCTGCGTCGCGGGCTCGAGCACCGATGCCTTCACGGTGCCGCTGTCGGTGTCGAGCCCGCGCAGGGTCACCGGCTTGCCGATGGGCTTGAGCACCGAGTTGAAGACCTGGCCGGTCTTCGGATGCGTGCGGCGCGGCGCGGCCAGGCTGTAGACCACGAGGTCGACCTGCCCCAGATCGGCACGGATGGCGTCGATGGCCAGCTGCTTCACCTCGTCGGAGAAGCCGTCGCCGTTGATGCTCTTCGCATAGCGGCCCTCGGCCTCGGCGGCGCGATGGAAGGCGGCGGTGTTGTACCAGCCGGGCGAGCCGGGGCGGTTCTCGCTGCCCGCGCGCTCGAAGAACACGCCGAGCGTGTCGGCGCCGCAGCCGAAGGCGGCGGTGATGCGCGCGGCCAGGCCATAGCCGGTGGACGCGCCGATGACCAGCACCTTCTTCGGGCCACCCGCGATGGGAGGCCGGGCCTTGACGTAGTCGATCTGTTGCCGGACGTTGGCTTCGCAACCCGTCGGATGGGTCGTCACGCAGATGAAGCCGCGCACACGCGGTTTGATGATCATGGAGAACTCGCTGGATGGGATATCTGGAAAGAGCGGCCGGGGCATGCCTGGGGGAGAGAACGCTTTCGTTCACGACCGGCCGGTCGGCGACGTGAATTTAACCCAGCGCGAAAGCGGCACCTTCAGCAGCCCCACAGGCATGCACAGGCCGGCGTGCCACTCATAGCCCCGCGCACATGTCGATATATGAATTGACCATTTAATGATCCGAGGTTTTATTGATATGGTCTCGCTCTGCTTTCCCTGAAGGAGAAGAACATGCGCTTGAACCTGATTGCCGCGGCAGTTGCCGCTTCCGCCCTGCTGCTCGGCACCGTCGCACACGCCGACCAGCTGGCCGACATCAAGAAGAAGGGCGAACTGGTCGTCGGCGTGCTCGGCACCGACGAGCCCGCGACCTTCATCGATCCGAAGACGCGCCAGATCGTCGGCTACGAGGTCGACCTGGTGAACGCCATCGCAAAGAAGATCGGCGTGAAGCCGGTGCTCAAGCAGATCGCGGTGGCCGCGCGCATTCCGGAGCTGCAGCAGGGGCACGTCGACCTGGTGGCTGCAGGCCTCACGCACAACAAGGAGCGCGAGGCGCAGATCGACTTCTCGCTCACCACCTTCGTCACCGGCCAGAAGGCCATCGTGAAGAAGGACAGCGGCATCACCGACGTGCCGCAGCTCGCCGGCAAGAAGGTGCTGACCATCCGCGGCGGCACGCAGGAGCCGAACATCCGCAAGGCCGTGCCCAACGTCGAGGTGGTCACCTTCGACACCAGCCAGCAGGCCTTCCAGGCGCTGCAGCAGGGCAAGGTCGTGGGCTATGTGGACGACGAGGCCGCGCTGCTGCGCAGCTACGCCAAGCTGGGCCCGCAGAAGGCGCAGTACGTGGTGCTCAAGCAGAACCTGAGCACCGAGGCACTGGCCATCGGCATCAAGAAGGGCGAGGCCGGCCTGAAGGCGGTGGTGGACGACACGCTGCGCGAGCTCGAGAAGTCGGGCGAGGCCGAGAAGATCTTCATCAAGTGGTATGGCCCGAACACGGCGTCGGGCTTCCAGACGCGCGACTTCAAGCTCGACAGCGACAAGATCGACTGAGCCTGTCTTTCTCCTTCCCACGCCGGGGGAAGGCCGGGATGGGGGCGCGCGGGCTCCGCATGAGCGCCGCGTCTTTCCGGGCGCCGTCGTGCCCCCACCCCAACCCTCCCCCAGCGGGGGAGGGAGCCAAGACCGAGCGCGACGGTGATACTGTCGCCCCTCATGCCCCTGTTCGACTATTCCTTGCTGCTCACCGGCAAGTACCACGACATGCTGGTCGCGGGCCTGCTGCTGTCGCTGCAGCTGCTCGCGGCCGCGCTGGTGCTGGCCCTGCCCATCGCGCTGGTGGTGGCGCTGCTGCGGCTGTCGCCCTTCGCGCCGCTGCGCTGGCTCGGCTTTGCGTACGTGGAGTCGATCCGCAACATCCCGCTGCTCGCGCACATGCTGTTCTGGTATTTCGGCGCGCCCGAGCTGCTGCCCGAGGGCATCAAGCAATGGCTCTACGCGGGGCACATCGAGGCCTTCAGCGCGGTGATCGCGCTGGCGCTGTACACGGCGGCCTTCATGGCCGAGGACATTCGCAGCGGCATCCGCGCGATTCCGGTGGTGCAATTCGAAGCCGGGCGCGCGATGGGCTTCAGCTACCTGGCCACCATGCGCCGCGTGGTGCTGCCGCAGGCGCTGCGCGTGACCGTTCCGCCGCTCATCTCGCAGACGCTGAGCCTTTGGAAGAACACTTCCATCGCCACCGTGATCGGCGTGGCCGAGCTGATGTACCAGGCCGGGCAGGTCGAGAGCGCGACCTTCCGCAGCTTCGAGTCGTTCGCGTTCGCCAGCGCCGCGTACCTCACCGTGTCGCTGGCCATCACCGGGCTGGCAACCTGGTACCACCACCGCTATCCGGTGCGGACGATATGAAGCACTCCCCCAGGCTGCACGCACTTCGTGTCGCTTCTCCTCCCCCTTCGCCGGGGGCAACACCGGCGGCCCGGCAAAGCCGGTTCCGCGGTGTTTTCGGCCTCGGCCATGCCGGCTCCGTGCATCGCGAGCCATGTGAAGCGGGAGCTGAGCGCTGATGCTTCAGATCATCAACGACTACTGGGTCTACTTCCTCATCGGGCAGTACCCGAACGGCCCGCTCGGCGGGCTGGTGCTCACGCTGCTGCTGGCCTCCTGCGGGCTGGTGCTCGCGCTGCCTCTGGGCATCGTGCTGGGCCTGGCGCGCGTGAGCCCGTGGCGCTGGCTGCGCTGGCCGGTCACGGGCTTCGTGTTCGTGGTGCGCGGGCTGCCGCTCCTGATGGTGATCTTCTGGGCCTACTTCTTCCTGCCCAGCGTCACCGGCGTGAAGACCGACCAGTTCACCACCATGCTGATCGCGCTGGTGGTGTTCGATGCCGCCTATCTCGCCGAGATCGTGCGCGCCGGCATCCAGGGCCTGCCGCGCGGGCAGATGGAAACAGCCCGCGCGCTCGGCCTGGGCTACGGCCGCGCGATGCGGCTCGTGGTGCTGCCGCAGGCGCTGCGCAGCATGCTGCCTTCGCTGGTGAACCAGTTCGTCTCGACCATCAAGGAGACCTCGCTGGGCTACATCATCGGGCTGGCCGAGGTGTCGTTCATCGCGACGCAGATCAACACGCAGGTGTTCACCAAGCCCGCGCAGATCTACCTGATATTGGGCGGTACGTATTTCATTCTCTGCTTCGGCCTGTCGCGCTTCGCCTACTGGCTCGAACGCCGGCTCGCGCGCCGCGGCATCTCCACAGCCACCGCCAAGGTGTCCGCATGATCGAACTCGAAAAAGTCAACAAGTGGTACGGCAGCTACCACGCGCTGGTCGACGTGACCGAGACCATCCGCAAGGGCGAAGTCGTCGTGGTGTGCGGGCCATCGGGCTCGGGCAAGTCGACGCTGATACGCACCTTCAACCGGCTGGAGCCGATCCAGTCGGGCCGCATCGTGGTCGACGGGCAGGACATCCATGCGCCGGGCCTGGACGTGAATGCCTTCCGCTCGCGCATCGGCTTCGTCTTTCAGCAGTTCAACCTGTTCCCGCATCTCACGGTGCTGCAGAACTGCACGATGGCGCCCATGCAGCTGCGCGGCCTCACGCGCAAGGAAGCCGACGAGCGCGCGATGGCGCTGCTGCACCGCGTGGGCCTGTCGAACAAGGCCGACGCATGGCCGAGCGAGCTGTCCGGCGGCCAGCAGCAGCGCGTGGCCATTGCGCGCGCGCTGGCCATGCAGCCGCCGCTGATGCTGTTCGACGAGCCCACCAGCGCGCTCGACCCCGAGATGGTCGGCGAGGTGCTGCTGGTGATGCGCGACCTCACGCGCGACGGCATGACGATGGTCTGCGTGACGCACGAGATGGGCTTCGCGCGCGAGGTGGCCGACCGCGTGCTGTTCATGGACGAAGGCAAGGTGCTGGAACGCGCCACCCCCGACGACTTCTTCAACCGCCCGCAGCATCCGCGCGCACAGCAGTTCCTGTCCGACATCCGATCCCCTTTCTCGAGAGACGCATGACCGACGCATCACTCCCCCTCATCGACGTTTCGGCGCTCGTTGCCGGCTCCGTTGGGCGCGAGGCCGTCGCCTCGCAGATCGGCGCCGCCTGCCGCGCGCACGGCTTCTTCTACGTAACCGGCCACGGCGTCGACCCCGCGCTGGTGCGGCGGCTCGAAGACCTGAGCCACCGCTTCTTCGAGCTGCCCGAGGAAACCAAGATGAAGTGGCGCATGGCCCTGGGCGGTCGCGCATGGCGCGGCTACTTTCCGCTCGGCGGCGAGCTGACCTCCGGCCGGCCCGACTGGAAGGAAGGCCTCTACCTGGGCACCGAGCTGCCCGCCACCCACCCGCTGGTGCAGGCGAAGACGCCGGTGCACGGTCCCAACCTGTTCCCCGACGTGCCGGGTTTTCGCGAAACCATCCTCGACTACATGGCCGCCGTCACGCAGCTGGGCCACCGGCTCATGGAAGGCATCGCGCTGAGCCTGGGCCTGCCGGCCGGCTACTTCGCCGAGCGCTACACGGGCGATCCGCTGATCCTGTTCCGCCTGTTCAACTATCCGTCGCAGCCGGTGCCCGAAGGCCTGGACGTGCAATGGGGCGTGGGCGAGCACACCGACTACGGGCTGCTCACGATCCTGCACCAGGACCACATCGGCGGCCTCGCGGTGCATACGCCCGGCGGCTGGATCGACGCGCCGCCGGTTGCGGGCTCGTTCGTCTGCAACATCGGCGACATGCTCGACCGCATGACCGGCGGGCTCTACAAGTCGACGCCGCACCGCGTGAAGCGCAACACCTCGGGGCACGACCGGCTGTCGTTTCCGCTGTTCTTCGACCCGAACTTCGAGGCGCGCGTGCAGCGCATCGAGGGCCTGGCGGGCGCCGAGGCACGCGACGACAGCGCCGAGCGCTGGGACCGCGCCAACGTGCACGCCTTCAGCGGGCGCTACGGCGACTACCTGCTGGCGAAGGTGTCGAAGGTGTTCCCGCAGCTGCGCGACGAAGTGCTCTGAACGGCCGGCGACGGCTCTTCGAGGAAGGCGTCTTCCCAGCGCTCGATGTCGGCGTCGGGGTCCGAAATGGGCACGAGCTTGTCGCTGCGGCAATAGAAGGTCCAGCCCTCGAACAGCACGTCGTAGTAGGTGCCGGGCAGGTAGCGCTCGCTCGGCGCTTCGTAGGGCGGCGAGACCACTTCCACGATCCGGCCCACCGCACGCTCGGTGAAGGGCGACGCCAGGCAACTGTCGACCACATGGCAGAGCGTGCCGATCTTGATCATGCGGGTTGCTTTCCCTGCGTCCCGGCCGGCGACGGAAACCAGCGCGGCAGGTGCGGCACCGCGTCATGCAGCGACTCGAGCACATGGAACGCCCGGCCGGTGATGGCCTCGGGCGGATGCTTGAGGTCGGGCACCACCACGACCCGCAGCCCCGCCGCCAGCGCCGCCTTGGCGCCGTTCTCGCTGTCCTCGAAGGCGATGCACTCCGCCGGATCCACGCCCAGCCGCTCGGCTGCCAGCAGGTAGAGCGCCGGATCGGGCTTGGCGCGCGCCACCTCGTCACCGCCCGCGAAGGCCGAGAAATGGTGCAGCAGGCCCAGGCTGCCGAGGCAGGCCTGGATCTGCCCGCTGGTCGACGACGAAGCCACGGCGCAGCGCGTGCCGCGCTCACGCAGCGCAGCCAGGAACTCGGCCGCGCCGGGCTTGACGGAAAACAACGGCGTGCCGTCGGAGCGCTCAAGCTGCAGGCGCTGGCGCACATGGGCCGCGGCGTGGTCGTAGGCGTCCGGCCCGCCCAGCAGCGACGCCAGGATGTGCTGCGACTCGGTCATGGCCAGCCCCACCACCTGCAGGTACTGGCTGTGCGAAAGCTCGATGTCGAGCGTACGGGCGGCCTCGATCCAGGCAGCCATGATGGGGCGCTCCGAATCGATCAGCAGCCCGTCCATGTCGAAAATTGCGGCGGCGAACATCGGGGCATCCTAATGAAAAAGGGGCCGACACGGCCCCTTTGAAAGAAACAACCGCTGCGCGCGCTGCGGTTCGGCGACCTGGTCAGTCGCGCGCCAGCGCCCGGTTCAGCCCCAGCGCGGCCAGCGTGGCGACGGCACCCGACAGCAGGTACACGCTCACATAGGCCAGGCCGAAGTGTGCCGACAGGCCCAGCGCGACCAGCGGTGCGAACGCAGCGCCGACCAGCCATGCCACGTCGGCCGTCAGGGCGGCACCCACGTAGCGGTACTTGGGCGCGAAGTTCGAGGTCACGGCGCCGGCTGCCTGGCCGTACGACAGGCCCAGGATCACGAAGCCCACCAGGATGAAGATGTCCTGGCCGATGCGCCCGCCGTCGAGCAGCGTGGGCGCGAAGCCGCTGAACGCGGCGATCACTGCAGCCAGGCCGCCCAGCGTGAAGCGGCGGCCGATGCGGTCGGCCAGCAGGCCCGAGGCCACGATGCCGGCGGCGCCGAGCACAGCGCCGATCATCTGCACGACCAGGAATTCGGTGACGGACTGGTCGGAATACAGCGTGATCCATGACAGCGGGAACACGGTGATCAGGTGGAACAGCGCATAGCTGGCCAGCGCGGCGAAGGCGCCGATCAGGACGTTCGAGCCTTGCGAGCCGACCAGTTCGGTCACGCTGGTGGGTTCCAGTTCGCGCTCTTCGAGCAGGCGCGAGTATTCGTCGGTGGCCACCAGGCGCAGGCGGGCGAACAACGCCACCACGTTGATCGCGAAGGCCACGTAGAAGCTGTAGCGCCAGCCCCAGTCGAGGAAGTCTTCCGACGGCAGGCTCGAATACAGGTACGCGAACAGCGCGCTGGCGATGAAGAAGCCGATGGGAGCGCCCAGCTGGCCCAGCATGGCGTACCAGCCGCGGCGGTTGGCCGGCGCGTTCAGCGCGAGCAGCGACGGCAGGCCGTCCCACGAGCCGCCCAGCGCCAGGCCCTGGCCGAACCGGAACACCGACAGCAGCACGATGGCCGTGAAGCCCAGGCTGGCGTAGCCCGGCAGGAAGGCAATGCCGGCGGTGGACGTGCCGAGCACGAAAAGCGCCAGGGTCAGCTTGGCTTCCCGCCCGAAACGTCGCTGGATGGCCATGGAGATGACCGTTCCGAACGGACGCGCAATGAAGGCGAACGAGAAAATCAGGAAAGAGTAGAGAACACCTTCAAGATGTTGCTCGAACGGGAAGAAGACCGCAGGAAACACCAGCACCGAGGCGATGCCGTAGACGAAAAAGTCGAAATATTCGGATGCGCGGCCGATGATCACGCCAACCGCGATCTCGCCGGGGGCGATGTGCGAGTGGTCGTCACCCTGCCGGGCGCCGGCTTCGGGCGAGTTCGGCAGCGGATGGGCGCCTTGCGGACTGATGCTGGACGTCGTCATTGCTTCTGTAATTCGGGTGTCACCTCAGGAAGTGACACATGGGATCATGGACAACCTATAGCGTCTCACCGAAACACATTTACCGCCATAGGACAAAACGTCCAATAGGCGAAACCCGTCTTCGGGCGTAGATTGTGGGGTCTTTTTGCGTCGCCCCCGCACCTCTTTTCCCCCGGCATGCACATCCTCAAGAACTTTCGCCGATCGCTCCTGCTGCTTCCCGCCGTCCTCCTGGCGGGCTGCAACACGGTGCTGATGAACCCATCCGGCGACATCGCCCACCAGCAGGGACGGCTCATCGTCGTCTCCACCGTGCTGATGCTGATCATCATCATCCCGGTGATCGCACTGACCATCTTCTTCGCCTGGCGATACCGCCAGTCGAACAAGGAGGCCACCTACAGCCCCAACTGGGACCACTCCACCCAGCTCGAGCTGGCGATCTGGGCGGCGCCGCTGCTCATCATCATCGCGCTGGGCGCGATCACCTGGATCAGCACCCACGTGCTCGACCCCTACCAGCCGCTGCGCCGCCTCGACGCCCAGCGCCCGATCCCCGCGGACACCAAGCCGCTGGTGGTCGAAGTGGTGGCGCTCGACTGGAAGTGGCTGTTCATCTACCCCGAGCAGGGCATCGCCACGGTGAACGAACTGGCCGCGCCGGTCGACCGCCCGATCAGCTTCAAGATCACGGCCTCCTCGGTCATGAACTCCTTCTTCATCCCCGCGCTGGCCGGCCAGATCTACGCCATGCCCGGCATGGAGACCAAGCTGCACGCGGTGATCAACAAGCCCGGCGAGTTCGACGGCTTCTCCGCCAACTACAGCGGCGCGGGCTTCTCGGGCATGCGCTTCAAGTTCCACGGCCTGAGCGACGGCGACTTCGACCAGTGGGTCCAGAAGGTCAAGGCCGGCAAGGACGGCGAACTCACGCGCGAGCTCTACAAGAAGCTCGAGGCTCCCAGCGAGCGCGAGCCCGTGCGCCACTACGCCGCCGTGGACCCCGCCCTGTACGACGCCATCCTGAACCTGTGCGTCGACCGCAACAAGATGTGCATGAAGGAAATGATGGCCATCGACGCCGACGGCGGCATGGGCAAGCCCGGCGCCTTCAACGTTGCCACCAAGCAAGCCTGGCTGACCGATTCCCTCGACACGCCCAAGCGCAAGTACGTCACCGCGATGTGCACCACCGAAGAATAAGATGTTGCAGAACCTAGACCTGACGAAGCTCGTCTTCGGCCGCCTCACCTGGGAGGCGATTCCCTACCACGAGCCCATCCTGCTCGCGACCTTCGCGGGCGTGGTGCTGGGCGGCATCGCCGTCCTCGGCGCGATCACCTACTTCAAGCTGTGGGGCATGCTGTGGCGCGACTGGATCACCAGCATCGACCACAAGAAGATCGGCATCATGTACATCATCCTGGGCCTGGTGATGCTGCTGCGCGGCTTCGCCGACGCCCTGATGATGCGGGCCCAGCAGGCCATGTCCTTCGGCGACAACGCCGGCTTCCTGCCGCCGCACCACTACGACCAGGTCTTCACCGCCCACGGCGTGATCATGATCTTCTTCGTGGCGATGCCGCTGGTCACCGGCCTCATGAACTTCGTGGTGCCGCTGCAGATCGGCGCGCGCGACGTGGCCTTCCCGTTCCTGAACAACTTCAGCTTCTGGATGACCACCTTCGGCGCCGGCCTCGTGATGGCGTCGCTGTTCGTCGGCGAGTTCGCCAAGACCGGCTGGCTGGCCTATCCGCCGCTGTCGGGCATTCTCTACAGCCCCGACGTGGGGGTCGACTACTACATATGGTCGTTGCAGATAGCGGGGGTGGGCACATTGCTGTCCGGCGTGAACCTGCTGGCGACCATCGTGAAGATGCGCGCGCCCGGCATGACCATGATGAAGATGCCCGTCTTCACCTGGACCGCCCTGTGCACCAACGTGCTGATCGTCGCCGCCTTCCCGGTGCTGACCGCCGTGCTGGCCCTGCTGTCGCTCGACCGCTACGTCGGCACCAACTTCTTCACGAACGACATGGGCGGCAACGCCATGATGTACGTGAACCTGATCTGGATCTGGGGCCACCCCGAGGTGTACATCCTGATCCTGCCGGCCTTCGGCATCTTCTCGGAAGTGGTCTCCACCTTCTCCGGCAAGCGCCTGTTCGGCTACGCCTCCATGGTGTACGCCACGGTCGTGATCACCATCCTGTCCTACCTCGTCTGGCTGCACCACTTCTTCACCATGGGCTCCGGCGCCAGCGTGAACTCGTTCTTCGGCATCACGACGATGATCATCTCGATCCCGACGGGGGCGAAGATCTTCAACTGGCTCTTCACCATGTACCGCGGCCGCATCCGTTTCGAGCTGCCCATGATGTGGACCATCGGCTTCATGATCACCTTCGTGATCGGCGGCATGACCGGCGTGCTGCTGGCCGTTCCCCCGGCCGACTTCGTGCTGCACAACAGCCTGTTCCTGATCGCCCACTTCCACAACGTGATCATCGGCGGCGTGCTGTTCGGCATGCTGGCTGGCATCACCTACTGGTTCCCGAAGGCCTTCGGCTACAAGCTCGACCCGTTCTGGGGCAAGTGCTCGTTCTGGTTCTGGATCGTCGGCTTCTGGTTCGCCTTCATGCCGCTGTACATCCTGGGCCTGATGGGCGTGACCCGCCGCATGAGCCACTTCCAGGACATGTCGCTGCAGATCTGGTTCCAGATCGCCGCCTTCGGCGCCGTGCTGATCGCGCTGGGCATCGCCTCGTTCATCATCCAGCTGGTGGTGAGCTTCATCCGCCGCGAATCGCTGCGCGACACCACGGGCGACCCGTGGAACGGCCGCACGCTGGAATGGTCGACCTCGTCGCCCCCGCCGGCCTACAACTTCGCGTTCACGCCGCGCGTGCACGACAACGACGCCTGGTCCGACATGAAGGCGCGCGGCTACGAGCGCCCGCTGGAAGGCTTCAGCCCGATCCACATGCCCAAGAACACGGCCGCCGGCTTCATCATCGCTGCGCTGGCAGCGGCGTGCGGCTTTGCGCTGATCTGGCAGATGTGGCTCGTGGCCGGCATCGGCTTCGTCGCCATGCTCGCCGCCACGATCATCCATACCTTCAACTACAAGCGCGACTACCACATCCCCACGGAAGAAGTCGTCCGCACCGAAGAAGCGCGCACGCGCCTGCTGGCAGCCAATGTCTAACAGTTCCGCCCTCTCCTCCAGCCACGCGAACACCGTGGGCAACGCCGCGAGCGTGCCCACCTTCGAGCTGTTCAACGTCCGCAACGAAGACCATCATCCGGAGAACGGGACCCTGCTGGGGTTCTGGCTCTACCTGATGAGCGACTGCCTGATCTTCGCCTGCCTGTTCGCGGTGTACGGCGTGCTGGGCCGCAGCTACGCGGCCGGCCCCTCGGGCGCCGACCTGTTCGACCTGCCGCTGGTGGCGATCAACACCTCGCTGCTGCTGCTGTCGTCCATCACCTACGGCTTCGCCATGCTGCAGATGCAGCAGCGCCGCATGGGCGGCGTGCTGGTGTGGCTGGCCATCACCGGCCTGCTGGGCGCGGGCTTCATCGGCCTCGAGCTGTATGAATTCGCGCACCTGATCCACGAAGGCGCCGGCCCGCAGCGCAGCGCGTTCCTGTCGTCGTTCTTCGCGCTGGTGGGCACCCACGGCCTGCACGTGACCTTCGGCATCGTCTGGCTCATCGTGCTGATGTTCCAGCTGCCCAAGCACGGCTTCACCGCCGCCAACCGCCGCCGCCTGATGTGCCTGTCGATGTTCTGGCACTTTCTGGACGTGGTCTGGATCGGCGTCTTCACCTTCGTGTACCTGATGGGATCGCTGCAATGAGCGCGCATATCGAAACCGCCGGCCATGGCGCACACGGCCACGACAGCCATGACCACCACGACGATGGTCCGGTGAGCCACAGCACCTTCAAGGGCTACATGACCGGCTTCGTGCTGGCCGTGATCCTCACCGCCATTCCGTTCTGGCTGGTGATGGCCAAGGTGTTCGACAAGCCGAACACCACCGCCCTCGTCATCCTGGCCTTCGCCGTGGTGCAGATCGTGGTGCACATGGTCTATTTCCTGCACATGGACGCCAAGTCCGAAGGCGGCTGGAACATGCTGGCGCTGATCTTCACGCTCGTCGTCGTGGTCATCACGCTGGCCGGTTCGCTGTGGGTCATGTACCACATGAACACCAACATGATGCCGCACTCGATGCACGACATGAAGAACATGCCCTGATGGCGCCGGCAGTCCGCCAGCGCTCCACCGCCGCACGGGTGGCGCTGGCGGTCTTTGCCGCCATCGCCTTCTTCGGCTTTCTCGCGCTCGGCACCTGGCAGGTCGAGCGCAGGGCCTGGAAGCTCGATCTCATCGCCCGCGTCGACCAGCGCGTGCATGCCCCGGCCACCACGGCCCCCGGGCGAAACGAATGGCCCACCGTCAACGCGGCCAACGACGAATACCGGCACATCCGCATCGCCGGCACTTTCCTCCACGACAAGGAAACCCTGGTGCAGGCAAGCACCCGGCTCGGTGCCGGCTTCTGGGTGCTGACCCCGCTGCGCGCGGCCGACGGCACCGTGGTGCTGGTCAACCGGGGCTTCGTGCCTCCCGAGGCACGCGAGCGCGCGGCCCGCACCGCGGCCGAGCCTCAGGGCGAGACCACCGTCGCCGGCCTGCTGCGCCTCACCGAGCCCAAGGGCGGCTTCCTTCGCACGAACGACCCGGCGGCCGACCGCTGGTTCTCGCGCGACGTGCAGGCCATTGCCGCCGCGCGCGGCCTGGCCGACGTGGCGCCCTATTTCATCGATGCCGAAGCCGCGCCCGCCCCGGCCGGTACGCCGGCCGACCAAACACCCGCCTGGCCCGCCGCGGGCCTGACCGTCATCGCCTTCCCCAACAGCCACCTGGTCTACGCGCTGACATGGTATGGCCTGGCGCTGATGGTGCTGATCGCAGCCTGGTTCGTGCGCCGCAGCGAAAATGCGGCCGATGCCGACGCCCGCTTCACCCCACAAGATGCCCGCCGCGACTGAGGCCGTCGCGGTCGCGGGGGAGCTTCATGCCCCCCGCGCCGGCGTCGCCAGCCTCGACAACGCCACCGGCCACCAGAACATGCAGCAGCTGATCCAGCTGCGCTGGTTTGCCGTGGTCGGGCAGGTCGTCACCATCCTCGTGGTGCACTACGGCTTCGCCATCCGGCTGCCGCTGGACCACATGCTGCAGGTGCTGACCTGCCTGGCGCTCTTCAACATGGTGAGCCTGCTGCGCGCGCGCAGCCACCGGCGCGTGACCAACGGCGAACTGTTCCTCGCGCTGCTGGTCGACGTGGCCACGCTCACGGCCCAGCTCTACCTGAGCGGCGGCGCCACCAACCCGTTCGTGTTCCTGTTCCTGCTGCAGGTGACGCTGGGCGCGGTGCTGCTGAAGCCCTGGTCGACCTGGACCATCGTGGTCATCACCAGCATCTGCTTTGCCGGGCTGGCGCTGTTCTCGCGTCCGCTGGCGCTGCCGCTGGACCACAACCGGGGCCTCTGGAGCCCCTACATCCAGGGCATGCTGGTGTGCTTTGCGCTGAACGCCGCGCTGCTGGTGATCTTCATCACCCGCATCAGCCGCAACCTGCGCGCCCGCGACGCCCGCCTGGCCGACCTGCGCCAGCGCGCCTCGGAGGAAGAACACATCGTGCGCATGGGCCTGCTGGCCTCGGGCGCGGCGCACGAACTGGGCACGCCGCTGGCCACGCTGGCGGTGATCCTGGGCGACTGGCGCCGGCTGCCGCACTTCAGCTCCGACCCCGAGTTGCTGACCGAAGTGGCCGAGATGGAGCTGCAGATCCAGCGCTGCAAGAGCATCGTGAGCGGCATCCTGCTGTCGGCCGGCGAGGCGCGCGGCGAGTCGTCCGAGGAAACCACCGTCAGCACCTTCCTGGACGACCTGATCGAAGAGTGGCGCACCACGCGCCCCATCGAGGACTTCGAGTACGACAACCACTTTGGCCGGGACCTGCCCATGGTTTCCGACTCCGCCCTCAAGCAGATGATCTGCAACGTGCTGGACAATGCGCTGGAGGCGTCGCCGCACTGGCTGCGCCTGGAGGCGGCGCACGACGCCGACGCGCTGACGATCACGGTCACGGACGCGGGCCCCGGCTTCCTGCCGGCCATCCTGAAGGAGTTCGGCAAACCCTACCAGTCGAGCAAGGGCCGCCCGGGCGGCGGGCTGGGGCTGTTCCTGGTCGTGAACGTGGCGCGCACCGTCGGCGGCCGGGTCGCCGCGGGCAACCGGCCCGAGGGCGGCGCGATCGTGAAGATCACGCTGCCCCTGGCAGCCATCGTGCTGGAAGAAGAGGAAGACGAGGAAGAGGACGACGAGCAGGAACCCGCGGCCCTCGACCACCACGGCACCACTGAAACACAAGGCCATGACCGAAACCGAAGCTGAGCGCCAGTTGCTGATCGTCGAGGACGACGATGCCTTCGCGCGCACGCTCGGCCGTTCGTTCGAGCGCCGCGGCTACGTGGTGACGCACGCGAGCAACCTCGAGGAGACCGGCGCCCTGCTGGAAACGCTGTCGCCCGGCTATGCGGTGGTCGACCTCAAGCTCAACGGCGAGGCCTCGGGCCTGGCCTGCGTGCAGATGCTGCACCGTCACAACGCCAAGATGCTGATCGTGGTGCTGACGGGCTTTGCGAGCATTGCCACCGCGGTGGAGGCCATCAAGCTCGGCGCCTGCCACTACCTGGCCAAGCCGTCGAACACCGACGACATCGAGGCCGCCTTCGGGCGCGCCGCCGGCACCACCGAGGTCGAGCTGACCAACCGCTCCACCTCGATCAAGACGCTCGAATGGGAGCGCATCCACGAGACGCTGGCCGAGACCGGCTTCAATATTTCAGAAACCGCGCGCAGGCTCGGCATGCACCGGCGCACGCTGGCGCGCAAGCTGGGCAAGCAGCAGGTCAAGTAGCCAGCAACGCGTGGCACGCTTCTGGCAAGCTTGATGCCGCAAATCCATTTTTCATGAGGTTCCGCTCCTGATGACTGCACCTGCACAGCCCCGTTCCTCGCCTCGCGCTTCGGTGCTGGCGGCCCGCGACCAGACCGCGATGGAAGAACTCTTCAACGCCCTGAGCCACGGCCTGGGCCTGGCGCTGGCCATCGCGGCGCTGCCCATCCTGGTCTACAGCGCGGCGCAGAAGGGCCAGGCGGCCGGCGTGGTCGGCGCCTGCCTGTTCGGGGGCACGGCCATCGTGCTGTACCTGATTTCCACCCTGTACCACGCGCTGCCGATGGGCCGGGCCAAGGCCTGGTTCAACCGGCTGGACCATGCGGCCATCTACCTGTTCATCGCGGGGAGCTACATGCCCTTCCTGTTCGGCGTGCTGCGCGGGCCGTTGGGCTGGACTCTGTTCGGCGCGATCTGCGCCGCGGCCGCGCTGGGCGTGAGCGCCAAGCTGTTCAACCGGCTGCGGCATCCGCTGTGGTCGACGGGGCTCTATGTGGCGATGGGCTGGATGGCGCTGATGGCGGCCGTGCCGCTGTACGAGCGCATGTCGGCGGCCGGGCTGAGCTGGCTCGTGGCCGGTGGGCTTTTCTACACCGCCGGTGCAGTGGTGTTCCTGTTCGACAACAAGGTGCGCTACGCCCACTCCGTCTGGCATCTGTTCGTGCTGGCCGGCAGCACCTGCCACTTCTTCGCCGTGCTCTGGCATTCGCACGGCTGATCTGCCTGGCTCAGTAATGCGGCGGCAGTTCGTCGCGCGGGTTGCGGGCCGCACCGTCCTGTGACGCGTTCTGGCTCTGCTCCCTGAGTTGCGTGACCTGCAGGATCAGCCGGTCGATCTGCTGCTGTTGGCGGTAGATCGTCATGTTCAGCTGGTCCAGCAGGTCTTCGGCGTAGCTCGACTTGATTTCGAGCTCGGTCACGCGCGGTTCGAGTTCGTTCGGTTGGTTTTCCATGGTGCCGCTATTGGACAGGAAGACCGCCTGAAGTTTTGTGACGCCGCGCCCAGCCGCGCCAGACGCTGGCATCGGGTGGCTGCGCAGGCCGAACCCTGATCAAGGTCTTTCTCCCTCCCCTCCCGGGGGAGGGCCGGGGTGGGGGCAGGCGGCGCTCGAAAAGCCCCGCGCGCAAAAACCATCGCGGCGTGCCCCCATCCCAACCTTCCCCCGAAAGGGCAAGGAGCAAGACAGGGCCCTTCAGCAGGCCGGCGACTCCAGCGCCGCCGCGCTTGCCTCCGGATGCGTCTGCCCGCGCAGGAACACAAACACCACCAGCGCCGTCAACACGGTCACCCCAGCCAGCACGCACAGCAGCGTGCCGAACGCCGCGCCGTACGCATGCAACAGCGCGGCACGGTCCACGCCGGGCAACAACGCCAGGGCCTGCGGCAGGTCGCCCGTCGTCACGCGTTGCGCCGCCTGCGACGCGCCTGAAGACGATCCCAGCTGCAGCGCCACCAATGCCGTCAGCCCGGCGCCCACCAGTGCCAGTGCAATGCCCTCGCCTGCCACCCGCACCGTGTTGAAGATGCCCGAGGCCATGCCTGCCCTTTCGCGCGGCACCACGCTCACGGCAAGGCCGTCCATCAGGCCCCAGGGCAGGCCGATGCCGCCGCCGATCAGCAGCAGCGGCCCCGCCATCACGCCCAGCGGCGTGCCCGGCACGCTGCGGCTGAGCCAGAAAAGCCCCGCGGCGCACACCAGCAGCCCCATGGCCGAAATTGCACCCGCCGAGAACCGGTGCGCGAGCGATGCCGCCAGCGTCGGCACGACAAGGATCGGCCCCGAAAGCGCGAACATGAACGCCCCCGCCTCGATCGCGCCGCGCCCCTCGAGCCCCACGAAGCGGATCGGCAGCAGCACCAGCAGCACCACGAACCCATAGGCCGGCGCCGCGGCCAGCAGTTGCACGCCGACGAAGCGCGGAAAGCGGAACAGCGACAGGTCGAGCATCGGGTGCGCCACGCGCCGCTCGATGGCGACGAAGGCCGCGCCCATCAGCGCCGCGCCGGCCAGCGCACCGATGACCCAGGGGCTGCCCCAGCCGCTGTCGGGCGCCTGCAGCACACCCAGCGTGAGCAGGCTCAGCGCGGCTGTGAAGCTGAGCGTGCCCGGCATGTCCAGGCCCATCGCGTTCGGGTTGCGCGACTCGCGCATGCTCACCGACGCGATGCACAGCGCCAGCAGGCTCACCGCGCCCGGGCTCAGCATCACCGCCTGCCAGCCGAAGCCCTGCGCGAGCCAGCCCGAGAGAATCGAGCCGCACGACAGGCCCACGCCGAAGGAAGTGCCGATCAGGCTGAAGGCCCGCGTGCGCGCGGTACCGTCGAACACCTGGGCCAGCGCCGCCGTGCCCGCCGCGAAGGCCGCGGCGGAGCCGAGCCCCTGCAAGGCACGCGCCAGATCGAACGAAACGATGCCGGGCGCCAGCGTGAGCAGCGAACTGCTCGACGCCACAACGGCAAGCCCCAGCAGGAACACGCGCTTGCGGCCATACGCGTCGGCCAGCGCACCGGCCGCCATCAGCGTCGCGCCGAAGCTCAGCATGAAGGCGTTGGTCACCCAGTTGAGCTGCACCGGGCTGCCGCCGAGCGCGTCGCGGATCGCGGGCAGCACCACCGCCGGGCCGGTGAAGCTCAGCGGCATGCCAAGCGCCGCGAGGCACACGGCGGCCAGCAGCCAGTTCCTGGAGGATGACGAAGAAGACATCGGAGAAAGGTGCTTTCGCACGAAAGAAGACGATGAAGAGAAGATAGAAAGGAACCAATGGAATGGAAATGGCACCATTGGTCCTATCACTCCCAACCACAGGTTGCCAATCGATGGACAGTTTCAGCGGGCTCGAATCTTTCGTGCGGGCGGCGGACCAGCTCAGCTTTGCCAAGGCCGGCCGCCTGCTCGGCATTTCGGCCTCGGCGGTGGGCAAGAACGTGGCGCGGCTCGAACAGCAGCTCGGCGTGCGGCTCTTCAACCGCACCACGCGCCATACGCGGCTCACGCAGGAAGGCGTGCTGTTCCACGAGCGCTGCAGGCGCATCCTCGACGAACTGGACGACGCGCGGGCCATGATGCAGGACGCCGTCGCCGCGCCGCGCGGCCGGCTGCGCGTTAGCCTGCCGACCATCGGCTATCGCTTCCTGCTGCCGATCCTGCCGGAGTTCAAGGCCACCTACCCCGAGATCGAACTCGACCTCGACTTCAACGACCGGCTGGTCGACGTGATCGCCGAGGACGTCGACGTCGCCATCCGCAGCGGCGAACTGGTCGATTCGCAGCTGGTGGCGCGGCGGCTGGGGCCGTTCCAGTTCGTGCTGGTCGCCTCACCCGCGTACCTGGCGCGTCACGGCGAACCGCGCGTGCCGGCCGAGCTCGCGCAGCATGCATGCCTGCGCTACAAGTTCGTCACCGGCGGAAAGATCGAGGAATGGGACCTGCCCGGCCTGCCCCAACAACTGCCTACCACCCTGCTGTGCAACAACATGGAAGCCATGCTCGGCGCGGCCGTCGCCGGGCTGGGCGTGGCCTACATGCCCGACTTCCTCGCGCGCGATTCGCTGGGGCGCGGCGAGCTGCGCTGCGTGCTGGCCGGGCACGTCGCGCGGCAGGGCCAGTTCTCGGCGCTGTGGCCGTCGAGCCGGCAGCTGTCGCCGAAGGTGCGGGCGTTCGTGGACTTCGCGAGCGCGCGGATGTTTCAGACCGAATTCAGACCATAATCAGTCCGATAACCGATTCCCTCAGGGTGAACGCATGAATTTCTCCACGCAGGTCAAGCCCATCAGCTATCTCAAGAGCCACGCCGCGGACATCGTGAAGACGCTTGCAGAGACCCGTGAACCGCTGGTCATCACGCAGAACGGCGAAGCCAAGCTCGTGGTGATGGACGTCCAGTCCTACGAGGAACACGAAGCCACGCTCGCGCTGCTCAAGGTTCTTGCCCTCGGCAATCGTGAAATCGAACAGGGCCACTTCCGCTCCGCCACGGATGTGTTCGCCGACCTGGACAAAGAAGACGGTCAATGAAGGTCGTGTTCCTGCGGTCTGCAGAAGCCGACCTGAAGGACCTGCGCCGCTACATCATCAAGAACTTCGGCCCCGCGGCCTGGGCCGGCAGCTACGGAAAGATCAAGGAAACCGTGGCGATGATCGAAGCACACCCTCATTCAGGACGGGTCCCCGATGAGCTCGAGAACCTGAACACGGCCCAGTACCGCCAGCTCATTTCGGGCATGAATCGGGTCATCTACGAAGTACGGGCGGACACCGCCTACATCCACCTCGTCTGCGACACGCGCAGAGACCTCAAAGGCCTGCTCATGCGGCGCATGGTCGGTGCCGCATGAGCCGGGTGGTTTGCCGGCGCAGGTCTCAGGCGGCTTGAGCCAGTTCGCTGTCCGCCGGTCCGACGACAGCGCCGACAGGTGCCGTCTCCACGGCAGCCTCGGCTGCAACTGCAGGTGCTGCCGCAACAGCCACCACCGCATCCATGGGCTTCGCCACCTTGGCAGGCTTGGTCACCTCTCCGGCCGCAGCCTTCGCAGCCACCGGCTTCACAGCCTCCACCTTCACCGGCTCGCTCGCCATGCGGCTCAGCGCCAGCGCGGCCTTCAGCGGGAACAGCGTGCGCTCGTCGCCCTCGGCGGCGTTGCTCACCGTGGTGCCGCTGGTCTCGTCCAGGCTGGCGGTGCGCACGGCGTCGAGCCGGTGCACGGGCACCATGAACGGCGAATGCGTGGTGTAGATGATCTGGTTGCCGAAGTCTTTCTCGAAGTGCGCCAGCAGGTCGGCCTGCGAATGGGCGTGCAGGTGCAGGCCGGGTTCGTCCAACAGCAGGATGGCGTCTTGCGCGCGGCCGCCCTGGGTGTCGGCGAAGAAGGCGATGTAGAACGAGAAGAACCACTGGAAGCCGCGGCTGCGCTCCTCCAGGTTCACCTCGACCTCGTAGGCGCCGTTCGGGTCGGACACCAGCGTGTCGAGGTACTGGCCGTCGAGGTTGAAGCGCACCTTGAGCGGGCGGTCTTTCCAGAGCCGGCGGATCTCTGCCGTCACCACCGAGCCGGCGCGGTTGGCGAGCTGGTTGCGCGTGGCCTGGTCGTTCCTGTCGAGCAGTTCCTGCAGCTTGCGCGGATCGAGCCCCGCCACCTTGCACAGCTTGCCGAAGCTCTGCTGCTCCGGCGTGAGCTGGCCCCAGCCCTCGCGGCCCAGGTATTCGGCGATGTTCTGGCGGCCCGGCAGCGCCGGGTATTCGTCCACGTACACGAAGCGCGGCAGCTTCTCCAGCACCCAGGCGCGGGCGCGGGCCAGCGCGGGCTCGTCGTTGGCAATGGCGCGTGCCATGTCCTCGAGCTCGGCGAGCATCTGATCCTGCTTGTCGCTGAGCTCGGCGTCGGCCGCGGCCAGTGCCTTGCGCAGCGCCTGCATGGCCTTCACGGCGCCTTCCGACCACTTGACGTAGTCGGGGTTCATGATCATCGCGGCGTCGAAAGTGTCGGACTCCTGCTCGAGCAGGGCGCGCTGTTCTTCGGACACCTTCTCGGCGGCGGCCTTGACCGCCGGCACGATCTTGCGGACCTTGGCCTTGATGTCGCCGACATCGAGCGACAGCGCGTTCAGGCCTTCGAGCCCGGCCCAGCGCACGGCGGCATAGCCTCGGCCGGCGGTGACGTGGCGCACGCCCGCGGCGCGCGGCAGGATCTCGGCCAGGGCCGCCTGCTCGCTCTCGTCGAGCGCCCAGCGGGTGGAGACCACGGGCGTGTCGCCGCTGCACTCCTCCAAGCGGCGATGCCGCGGAAAGTCCTTGATGGGGCTGAGTTCGACCAGGCCGTCGGCCGGGTTCAGGCTGTGGAGCGCACGCAGCAGATTCGATTTGCCGCTGTCATTTCGACCGAGGATCGCCGTGATCTGCGTGGAGTCGATGGAACCGCTGTCGTTGATCGAGCGAAAGTTGGTGATCTGGAATGACGCCAAGCGCATGTAAGGGGGTTCACTTCGGAATTGAATACGGGGCCGGGGAATGTATTGCATTCCCCGGCCCCGTCCGGCCCCCTGCCGAAGAAAAAGATTGCTACTCGGCCGCGCGGCGCAGGGTGTCCACCACCGGGCGGCGCAGCACGTCGCGCAGGCCCCACCATCCCGCGCCCAGCGCCAGCACCGCGCCCGCCAGCGCGCCCGCGAGCGGAACCACCGGCGAGGCGGTCCAGCTGAACTCGAACACGTAGCGCGCCAGCGCCCAGCCGATCACCGAGGCCACGATGCTCGCGAGAAAACCCGCGAGCAGCCCGACGCCCGCCAGCTCGGCGCGCTGCACCTGGCGCAGCAGGCTGGCCCGCGCGCCCACCGCGCGCATCACCGCGAACTCGCGCGCACGCTCCTCGCGCGTGGCCGTCACGGCCGCGAACAGCACCACCAGCCCGGCCGCCAGCGTGAAGCCGAACAGGAACTCGACCGCGCGGATCACCTGGTCGAGCACGCGCTGCACCTGGTTGATGGTGGCGCTCATGTCGACGTTGGTCACGTTGGGGTAGCTGCGCACCAGCGCGTTGTCGAAGCCGCGCGTCTCGGGCGCGCGGAAGGCGCCCATGTAGGTGGTGGGCACGTCGGCCAGCGAGGCCACGGTGTACATCACGAAGAAGTTGGCATGCAGCGAACCCCAGTCGACCTTGCGCAGCGAGGTGATGCGCGCGTCGTTCTGCATGCCGCCGATGTCGAAGCGCAGCGTGTCGCCCAGCTTCAGGCCGAGCGTCTCGGCCAGGCCCTCTTCCACGCTCACCTCGTTCTTCGCGCCGGGCGTCCACTTGCCGGCGGTGATGCTGTTGTGCGCGGGCGCCTCCGCGCTGTTGCTGAGGTTGAACTCGCGGTCGACGAGGCGCTTGGCGCGGTCTTCGGCGTAATCGTCGGGCGTGACCGGCTTGTCGTTGATGGCCACGAGGCGGCCGCGGATCATCGGGTACCAGTCGAACTTGCTCACGCCCGCGTCGCGCAGCGACTTCTGGAAGGCCTCGCTCTGGTCGGGCATGACGTTGATGACGAAGCGGTTGGGCGCGTCCGGCGGCGTGGCCTGGCGCCAGCTCGCCACCAGGTCGGTGCGCAGCAGCACCAGCAGCACCAGTGCCAGCAGGCCCACTGCCAGCGCGCTGACCTGCACCACCGCATAGGCCGGCCGGGCGGAGATCTGCCGCGTGGCCAGCACCAGCCAGCGCGGCGCGGTAGTTTCGTTCACGCTGCGGCGCAGCACCTTCACCGCGAGCCAGCTCAGCAGCGCGAACACCGCCACCGCGCCCGCGAAGCCGCCGACGGCGATCAGGCCCAGCTTGATGTCGCTGCTGGCCGCCATGAGCAGCGCCGCGAAGCCGGCCACGCCCACGCCCAGCACCGCCAGCGAGGCCGGCTTGAGCCCGCCCACGTCGCGCCGGATCACGCGCAGCGGCGGTACGCGGGCCAGCTGCAGCACCGGCGGCAGGCCGAAGGCGAACAGCAGCGTGAGCCCCATGCCCAGGCCGAAGGCCACGGGCCACAGCGTGGCGGCCGGCAGCGCGGTCTCGACCAGGCCCGACAGCAGCAGCACGAACACGTAGTGCACCGCGAAGCCGATGGCCACGCCCAGCCCGCTGGCGACCACGCCGATCACCGCGAACTCGAAGGTATAGGCCGCCGCGATGGTGCGCTGGCTCTGGCCCAGCACCCGCAGCATGGCGCAGTCGTCGAGGTGGCTGGCGGCGAATCCGCGTGCAGCCAGCGCCACGGCCACCGCCGACAGCAGCGCCGCGAGCAGCGCGACCAGGCTCAGGAATTTCTCGGCGCGGTCGAGCGTCTGGCGCATCTCGGGCCGGCCGCTCTCGAAGGAATCGAGCCGCACGCCGCGCAGTTCGCCCTTCTTGAGCGTGGCGTCGGCCCAGTCGGTGAAGCGCTTGACGGCCGCGTCGTCGCCCGCCACGGCATAGCGATAGCCCACGCGGCTGGCCGGCTGCACGAGCGCGGTGCGCGCCACGTCGGCCTGGTTGAGCATGACGCGCGGAGAAAAGCTCATGAAGCCGGCGCCGCGGTCGGGCTCCAGCGTGATGACGCGGCCCACGCGAAGGCCGGCGTCGCCCAGCAGCAGGGTGTCGCCGATCTTCAGGCCCAGCGAGTCGAGCAGCGAGGCATCGACCCAGACTTCGCCCGGCGGCGGGATGTCGCGGGTAACGGCGCCCGGGCCGTCCAGCGTGGCCGACGTCTGCAGGCTGCCGCGCAGCGGGTAGCCCGCCGTCACCGCCTTCAGCGCCACCAGCTTGCTGGCGCCGCCCTGTGCGTCTTCGGCCCGGGCCATGGTGGGGAAGCCGTAGGTGCCGGTGCCCTCCAGGCCCAGCGATTTCGCCTGGGCCACGAAGGCCTCGGGCGTCGGGTTGTCGCTGACCACCACGGCGTCGCCGCCCAGCAGCTGGCGCGCATCGCGCTGCAGCCCGCCCTGCAGGCGGTCGGCAAAGAAGCCGACGGCCGTGAGCGCGGCCACGGCCAGCAGCACGGCGACGATCAACAGGCGCAGCTCGCCGGCGCGCAGGTCGCGCCAGAGGGTGCGCCAACCCAGGCGGAGGGAGGCATTCATGGCCGCGACGATAGCCCAGAGGCCCGCGCACGGCCGGATTCAAGGGTTATTGCCGGTTTTGGCCTACTTGCCCGCGTCTTTGCGCTGTCGCATGATGTGACAAACACCCCACCGCGCCGATCAGGCATTTATTGCGGGTCGCGGCGGGTGAAATAAAAACATTCCACTATTTGGCCGTCCTTTCCCCCGAAGGAGTGTCAATGCTGCAATGTCAGCGCCTGCAAACCCTGGGCCTGTGCCTGGCCCTCGGCATGCTGTTGAGTGCCTGCGATCCCAAGCCTTCGGCCACCCCCGCCGCGCCGTCTGCCGGTGCCTCGGGCACTTCCGGCGCGAGCCCGAGCGGCATCAAGCCCGCCGATTCCGGCGACAAGGTCGAAGAGTCCGCCGCCCACAAGGGCCCGTCTGAAGGCGGCTCGGCCATCGGCGGCATGAGCGGCCCGAACGGCGGCGGCACTTCCGGCGGCGCGGCACCCGCGCCGAGCGGCGGCGACGGCTCCGCGCCCAAGTAGCGCGGCCGGCCCGAAACAGATTTCCCACGCAAAGCAAAGAAAAAGAGCCCACGATGAAACACCCCACTTCAGCGAGGCAGGAGGTCGTGTCATGGACATGAACCGCCGCCAATTCTTCCGCGTGAGCAGCGCGGGGCTGGTCGGCTCCAGCATCGTGGCGCTCGGCTTCTCGCCGACCGCCGCGCTGGCCGAGGCCCGCAACTTCAAGCTCGCGCGCACCACCGAGACCCGCAACACCTGCCCGTACTGCTCGGTGGGATGCGGGCTCATCATGTACAGCCTGGGCGACAAGGCGAAGAACGTGGTGTCCGACATCCTCCACATCGAGGGCGATGCCGACCACCCCGTGAACCGCGGCACGCTCTGCCCCAAGGGCGCGGGCCTGCTCGACTTCGTGCACAGCCCCAACCGCCTGAAGTACCCCGAGGTGCGCGAGGCCGGCAGCACCGAGTGGAAGCGCATCGGCTGGGACGACGCGCTCGACCGCATCGCCAGGCTGCTGAAGGCCGACCGCGACGCCAACTTCCAGACCACCAACGCCGACGGCAAGACCGTGAACCGCTGGACCAGCAGCGGCATGCTCTGCGCTTCGGCATCGTCCAACGAAACCGGGTACATCACGCACAAGGCATTCCGCTCGACCGGAATGCTGGTGTTCGACAACCAGGCACGCGTCTGACACGGACCCACGGTGGCCAGTCTGGCCCCGACGTTCGGCAGAGGCGCGATGACCAACCACTGGCAGGACATCCAGAACGCGGATGTCGTGCTGATCATGGGCGGCAACGCGGCGGAGGCGCATCCGTGCGGCTTCAAGTGGGTCATCGAGGCCAAGAAGCAGAACAAGGCGCGCCTGGTCGTGGTCGACCCGCGCTTCACGCGCTCGGCCGCCATGGCCGACTACTACGCCCCGGTGCGCGCGGGCTCGGACATCGCGTTCCTCTCGGGGGTCATCAACTACCTGCTGAGCAACGAGAAGATCCAGACGGAGTACGTGCGCAACTACACCAACGCGCCGTTCATCGTCGGGCCCGACTACAAGTTCGAGGACGGCATCTTCAGCGGCTACAACGCCGAGAAGCGCAACTACGACCCCAAGTCGTGGAACTACGCGCTCGACGAGCAGGGCATGGCCAGGGTCGACATGACCATGCAGGACCCGCAGTGCGTGCTGCAGGTCATGAAGCGGCACTATTCGCGCTACACGCCGGAGATGGTGAGCCGCATCACCGGCACGCCGCAGGACAAGTTCCTGAAGGTTTGCGAGTACATCGCGAGCACCAGCACGTCCACGCGCACCATGACCATCATGTATGCGCTGGGCTGGACGCAGCACAGCCAGGGCTCGCAGATGATCCGCACCGGCGCCATCGTGCAGCTGCTGCTGGGCAACATCGGCGTGGCGGGCGGCGGCATGAACGCGCTGCGCGGACACAGCAACATCCAGGGCCTGACCGACCTGGGGCTGCTGTCGAACTCGCTGCCGGGCTACATGTCGCTCGCGCGTGACAGCGAGCAGACGCTGGAGGACTACTACAAGACCCGCGCGCTGAAGCCGCTGCGGCCCAACCAGATGAGCTACTGGCAGAACTACCCGAAGTTCTTCGTCAGCATGCAGAAGTCGTGGTGGGGCGACGCGGCCACGGCCGACAACGAGTGGGGCTTCCACTACCTGCCCAAGATCGACAAGCTCTACGACGTGCTGCAGGCCTTCGAGCTCATGAACCAGGGCAAGCTCAACGGCTACATCTGCCAGGGCTTCAACCCGGTGGGCTCGTTCCCGGACAAGAAGAAGATCGTCGACGGGCTCTCCAAGCTCAAGTTCCTCGTCACCATCGATCCGCTGGTGACGGAGACCAGCGAGTTCTGGCGCAACTTCGGCGAGTTCAACGACGTCAAGACCACCGACATCCAGACCACGGTGTTCCGCCTGCCTTCCACCTGCTTCGCGGAGGAAGACGGCTCGCTCACCAACTCCAGCCGCTGGCTGCAGTGGCACTGGAAGGGCGCGGAGCCGCCGGGCGAGGCCAAGGGCGACATCGAGATCGTGGCGGGCATCTTCAACCGCATGCGCCAGGCCTACATCAAGGACGGCGGCGCCTTCCCCGACCCGATCGTCAAGCTGACCTGGCCCTACAAGATTCCGCACTCGCCTTCCGCGCAGGAACTGGCGATGGAATACAACGGCCGCGCGCTGGTCGACCTGGTCGATCCGAAGGACCCGAGCAAGCCGCCGACAGCCAAGGCGGGCGAACAGCTCTCCGGCTTCGGCCTCTTGCGCGACGACGGCACCACCGCCAGCGGCTGCTGGATCTACAGCGGCGCCTGGACGCAGGCCGGCAACCAGATGGCGAGGCGCGACAACGCCGACCCGTACGGCATCGGCATGGTGCAGAACTGGGCGTGGGCCTGGCCCGCGAACCGGCGCATTCTCTACAACGGCGCTTCTACCGATCCCACCACCGGCAAGCCGTGGATCGCCAAACGCAACCTCATCGCGTGGAACGGCAAGCAGTGGACCGGCTCGGACATTCCCGATATCCGGCCCGACGCCAACCCGATGGAAGCCGACGCGGTGCGCCCTTTCATCATGACGGCCGAGGGCGTGGCGCGGCTGTTCGCGCCCACGGGCATGGCCGAAGGGCCGCTGCCGGAGCACTACGAGCCCTTCGAGTCGCCGCTGGTCAACAACCTGATGCACCCGAACAACGAGAAGGCACGCGCCAACCCCGCGGCACGCATCTTCAAGGGCGACCTCGAGCGGCTCGGCGTGCCGAAGGACTTCCCGTACGTGGCAACCAGCTACCGGCTCACCGAGCACTTCCACTACTGGACCAAGAACGTGCGCACCTCGGCCATCATCCAGCCGCAGCAGTTCGTCGAGATCGGCGAAGAGCTGGCAAAGGAAAAGGGCATCGGCCACGGCGACATGGTGAAGGTGTCGAGCAAGCGCGGCTTCATCAAGGCGGTGGCCGTGGTGACCAAGCGCATCGTCGGGCTGCAGGTCGATGGCCGCACGGTGCACACGGTGGGGCTGCCGAACCACTGGGGCTTCGTCGGCGTGGCCAAGCCGGGCTATCTGGTGAACACGCTCACGCCTTTCGTCGGCGATGCGAACACGCAGACGCCGGAGTACAAGTCGTTCACGGTGAACATCGAGAAGGCGTGACATGAAGAAGCACGTACTCGACGACTTTCTCCCTCCCCTTCCGGGGGAGGGCAGGGGCGGGGGCACAGCGGCCTCATCTCATGCGCGGCGCCTGTCCGAAGGCCTGCCCCCATCCCAGCCTTCCCCCGCAAGGGGAAGGAGCAATACAGAAGACCGGAGCCACTGATGTCCTCCCTTCAAACCCTGGACATCGCCGCCCGCTCGGCCACGACCACGCCCTCGCCCGAGATCCGCAGCCGCCCGCAGGTGCAGCAGTTGGCGAAGCTGATCGACGTGTCGACCTGCATCGGCTGCAAGGCCTGCCAGGTCGCGTGCATGCAGTGGAACGACCTGCGCGACGAGGTCGGCACCAACCACGGCACCTACGACAACCCGGTCGACCTCACCCCGTCTTCCTGGACGGTGATGAAGTTCTCTGAGGTCGAGCCCGAGGCCGGCAAGCTCGAATGGCTGATCCGCAAGGACGGCTGCATGCACTGCGACGACCCCGGCTGCCTGAAGTCGTGCCCCTCGCCGGGCGCCATCGTCAAGTACGCCAACGGCATCGTCGACTTCATCAGCGAGCATTGCGTGGGCTGCGGCAACTGCGTCACCGGTTGCCCGTTCGACGTGCCGCGCATCAGCAAGGTCGACAACAAGGCCTACAAGTGCTCGCTGTGCTCCGACCGCGTGGGCGTGGGCCTGGAGCCCGCCTGCGTGAAGGCCTGCCCCACCGGCGCGCTGCATTTCGGCACCAAGGAAGACATGCACGAATACGCCTCGGAGCGCATCGTGGACCTGAAGGAGCGCGGCTTCGCCAACGCCGGCGTGTACGACCCGGCCGGCGTTGGCGGCACGCACGTGATGTACGTGCTGCAGCACGCCGACCGCCCCGGCCTGTACGCCGACCTGCCGAAAGACCCGCACATCAGCCCGCTGGTGTCGCTGTGGAAGGGCGTGGCCAAGCCGCTCGCGATGGTCGCGATGATCGGCGCGGTGGTGGGCAGCTTCTTCCACTACATGAAGACCGGCCCCATCGAGCCCAAGGACGACCACCCCGATGCCGACCGCGACGGCCACCCGGACGACGTCGTGGTGATCGAAGAGCCGCCGCGAACGCCTCCGCCCACCGCGCCCCGTGCATGAGGAGATTGCGATGACACGCTACTACCTTCGCCGCTACCGAGACGCCACCCGCATGAACCACTGGTTCGTCGCGATCATGTTCTTCGCAGCCGCGCTCTCGGGCCTGGCCTTCTTCCACCCTGCCCTGTTCTTCCTGACCAACCTGTTCGGCGGCGGCCCGTGGACGCGCATCCTGCATCCGTTCATGGGGCTGCTGATGGTGCTGGGCTTCGTGTTCCTTTTCTTCACGATGTGGCGCGAGAACATCCTCGACAAGGGAGACCGCGAATGGATCGCCAACGCGCCGAAGATGCTCAAGGGCGACAAGTCGGGCATGCCGCCGGTGGGCAAGTACAACGCCGGTCAGAAGCTGGTGTTCTGGGCCTTCGGCGTCAGCCTGCTGCTGTTGCTGGTGACGGGCTTCATGTTCTGGAGCCCGTGGTTCGTCGGCTTTTTCCCGATACTGCTGCGGCGCATCGCGGTGGTGGTGCATGCGGTGTCGGCGGTGGTGCTGATTCTTTCGGTCATCACGCACATCTATGCGGCCATCTGGGTCAAGGGCACGCTGCGCGCCATGACGCGCGGCACCGTGACCGAGGGATGGGCCAAGCTCAACCACCCTCTGTGGCACCGGAAGATGACACGCGGTGAATAAAGCATCCCCGCATTTCTCCCTCCCCTTTCGGGGGAGGGCCGGGGTGGGGGCACGACAGCCTCGACCACCGAAAGGCGCTCGATGTGCGCGGCCCCCATCCCGGCCTTCCCCCGGAAGGGGAAGGAGCAAGACAAATAGCCAGATCGCTGTAGAGTGGATGCGATGAACAGTACTCCGCCGATCCGCACCACGCGCGTTCTCGATCCCGAGCAGATTGCGATGCAAGCCGGGCGGCAGATGCCGTTCCTGCGCCTGCCGGTGCGCTCCCTCGCGTTCTCCGACCGGCAGCTTCGACTGCGCCAGCTCGCGGCTTCGCATCCGATGCGCGAATACCTGATCTTCATTGCCGACCTCGCGCAGGCGCAGCACCAGGTGCTGCAGGACTATGCGTCCGTCGCGCTGCCCGAATCCGACGCGCTCGAAGCCGCTGCCAAGGTGCTGAAGCCGCCGATGCCTGCCTTCGGATGGACGCGCGACCCGGTGTGGCTGCAGGAGCTTCGCCGCCTGCTCGGCCTCTTCCGCGCAAGGCTGCCCGAAGGCCCGGCGCGCGACACGCTCGACCGCGTGGTGGCCGCCGACGACGCATGGATCGACCAGCAGGCCGACCGCCTCTCGCGCCGCATCATGTTCGGACTCGACCTCGCGGCCGCGCCGCTGATCGCCGCCGGGCTGCAGGCCTACTGGACGCAGCTCGTGCTGCAGGTGGCCGGCCGCGAAGGCGAGAACATCTTCGGCCGCACCGACCCCGGCAACGAATGCCCCTGCTGCGGCAGCGCACCCACCGTGAGCATCACGCGCATCGGCGCCGACGAAGCGGGCTTCAGGTATCTGCACTGTTCGCTGTGCAGCACCGAGTGGCACTACGTGCGCATCAAGTGCACGCATTGCGAAAGCACCAAGGGCATCCATTTCGAATCGCTGTCGCCGCAGCCCGGCGTGGAACTGCCGGCCACCGGCGCGCGCGAGGGCGCGGTCAAGGCCGAGTGCTGCGACACCTGCGGCCACTATCTCAAGCAGGTCGCGATGGAGAAAGACCCCGAGGTCGAGCCCGTCGCGGACGACCTCGCCAGCGTCACGCTCGACCTGCTCGTCTCCGAAGCCGGCCACCAGCGCAGCGGCCACAACCTGATGCTGCTGTTCGGAGAGCCAGAGATCCCCGACGACGGCGGAGGCGGCTGATGGCAGCGCCGAAAGAGTCCGTGGTCCACGGCTCGACGGCAAGGCCCCAGGATCTGCCTTCTGTCGATCAACTGCTGCGCCTCGCAGTGCCGGATGCGTTGCTGGCCGAGCATGGCCGCACGCTGGTGGTGAAGGAAGCGCGCGCGCTGCTCGAGGGGCTTCGTGCGCGGGCCGTGGCAGGCAAGCTGGCGGCTACCGACATCGAGCAAGAGGCGCTAGGCAACGCACTCGCCGCACGCGTCCAGGCACGCCTCGCGCCGCGCATGCGCGCGGTGCTGAACCTCACCGGCACCGTCATCCACACCAACCTCGGCCGCGCGCTGCTGGCCGACGCGGCGCTGCAGCGACTGCTCGCGGTGATGACATCGCCCAACAACCTCGAGTACGACCTCGCCACCGGCAGCCGCGGCGATCGCGACTCGCTGGTCGAAGAACTGCTGTGCAGCATCACCGGCGCCGAGGCCGCCACGGTGGTCAACAACAACGCGGCCGCCGTGCTGCTGACCATCGCGGCCTTGGCGCGCGAGCGCGAGGTGATCGTCTCGCGCGGCGAGCTGGTGGAAATCGGCGGCGCCTTCCGCATGCCCGACGTGATGGCTAGCGCGGGTGCGCGCATGGTCGAGGTCGGCACCACCAACCGCACGCATCCACAGGACTACGAACGCGCCATCAATGAGCACACCGCGCTGGTGATGAAGGTGCACACCAGCAACTACGCCGTGCAGGGCTTCACTGCCGCGGTCGACGAAGCCACGCTCGCCGGCATCGCGCACGCGCGCGGCGTGCCGCTGGCCACCGACCTGGGCAGCGGCTCGCTGATCGACCTGGCCCACTACGGCCTGCCGCGCGAGCCGCTGCCGCAGGAGATGCTTGCGGCCGGCTGCGACGTGGTCACCTTCTCGGGCGACAAGCTGCTGGGCGGTCCGCAGGCCGGGCTCATCGTCGGCAGCAGGGAGGCCGTCGGCCGCATCCGCAAGTTCCCGATGAAGCGCGCGCTGCGCATGAGCAAGCTGCCGCTGGCGGCGCTGGAAGCCACGCTGTCGCTGTACCTGCGGCCCGAGCGTCTCGCGCAAGACCTGCCGACGCTGCGGCTGCTCACGCGGCCCGCGGATGCGATCCGCGAAATGGCAGAGCGCTTGAAGGCACCGGTGCAAGCGGCCGTGTCGCCGCGCTTCAGCGTCGAGGTCGTTCCGCTGCTCGGGCAGATCGGCTCGGGCTCGCTGCCGGTCGAGCGGCTGCCCTCGGCCGGGCTCGCGCTCGCGCCGGCCGGCACGTCGAAGAAGGGCACGGGCACCGCGCTCGACGCCCTCGCCACCGCGTTGCGCGGCCTGCCCCTGCCGGTGATCGGCCGCATCGCCGAAGACCGGCTGCTGCTCGACCTGCGCTGCCTGGAGGACAGCGCCGAATTCGTCGCGCAATTGGCGCTGCTGCGCGAGCGACTGCAATGATCATCGGCACCGCGGGCCACATCGACCACGGCAAGACCACGCTGGTGCGCGCGCTCACCGGCGTCGACACCGACCGGCTGCCCGAGGAAAAGCGGCGCGGCATCTCGATCGAGCTCGGCTATGCCTACCTGCATGCGCCCGACGGCATGTCGCTGGGTTTCGTCGACGTGCCCGGCCACGAGCGCCTGCTGCACACCATGCTCGCCGGCGCCACCGGCATCGACCACGCACTGCTGGTGGTGGCAGCCGACGACGGCGTGATGCCGCAAACACGCGAGCACCTGGCGGTGGTGGCGCTGCTGGGCGTGCGCGAGGCGACGGTGGCCATCACCAAGATCGACCGCATCGACGAGACCATGCGCGATGCGCGGCTGGCCGAGGTGCGCTCGGACATCGCCTCGCTGCTGGCGCCCACGCCGCTCGCGGGCGCGCCGATGCTCGCGGTGTCGGCGACCACCGGCGACGGCATCGATGCGCTGCGCGAACGCCTGCTCGACGTGGCGCGCAGGGAGCATGGGCGCGAAGACGGCCTGGCGTTTCGCCTCGCGGTCGATCGGGCTTTCACGCTCTCGGGCGTGGGCACGGTCGTCACCGGCACGGTCTTCAGCGGCACGGTGCGCATCGGCGACGAACTGCGCGTGGTGCCCGGCGACCGCACGGTGCGCGTGCGCGGCATCCATGCGCAGAACCAGAAGGCCGAATCGGCGCATGCGGGGCAGCGCTGCGCGCTGGCGCTGGCCGGGGCCACCAAGGACGAGATGCATCGCGGCGACTGGGTCTGCACGCCCGCCATCGCGCTTGCCACGGACCGCATCGACGTGCTGCTCACGTTGTGGCCCGACGAGGCCAAGCCGCTGCGCTCCGGCACCACGGTGCACGCGCACCTCGGCGCGAGCGACGTGATGGCTTCGCTCGCACTGCTCGACCGCGACGTGCTCGCGCCCGGCGAAACCGCCCTGGCGCAGTTGGTGACGAAGGAGAGCGTCGGCGCGTGGCATGGCGACCGGGGCGTGCTGCGCGATGCCTCGGCCACGCGCACCATGGCCGGCGTGCGCGTGCTCGACCCGTTCGCGCCGGTCCGCTACCGCCGCACGCCCGAGCGGCTGCACACGCTGGCCGCCTGGGCCATCGACGACCGGGCCGCCCGCGTGGCCGCGCTGCTGGACAACGCGCCGCTGGGCATCGACACCGCGCGGCTGGCGCGTGCGCTGTCGCTGCCCGGCGAAACCGCCCTGCCGCTGCCTGCGGATGCGGTGCGCATCGAGCACACGGCCATCGCGCAGCGGCACCTGGATGCGCTCGAGGCGCAGATCACCGGCCGGCTCGCGGACTTCCATCGCACGGCGCCCGATGAGGTCGGCCCCGATGCGCGCCGCCTCAAGCGGCTGGCCGCGCCACGCACGGACGATGCGCTGTGGCGCCATGCGCTCGACGCGCTGGCCGCACGCGGTGCGCTCGTGCGCAGCGGCACCTGGCTGCATCTGCCGGACCATGCGGCGCGTCTCGGCGAGGCCGAACAGAAGCTCGCGCAGAAGCTGCTGCCGCGGCTGGCCGATGGCGGCTTCGATCCGCCGTGGGTGCGCGATCTCGCGAAGGACTGCGCGGCGAGCGAGGCGATGGTGCGGCAGACGCTCGCGAGCCTCGCGCGCCGGGGCGAGGCCTTCCAGGTGGTGAAGGACTTGTACTATCCGCTGGCGACCGTCGAGCGGCTGGCTGCGATCGCGCGCGACTGCCTCGAAGGCCCGCAAGGGCTGCAGGCCGCGAGCTTCAGGGATGCGACGGGGTTGGGACGCAAGCGCGCGATCCAGCTGCTGGAGTTTTTCGACCGTGTGGGGCTGACGCGGCGCGTGAAAGATGCGCATCTGCTGCGGCCCGATACGTCGTTGTTCGGGGCAAGGCCGTGAACAGCGCTCATGGGAGGGGATCGTCCCTGGTGGGGCGGCCGGGCTTCAAACCCGGTTGGTGGCGCCAGTCGTCGCCGGGAAGGTTCGACTCCTTCCCCCTTCCGCCATTTTTTCTGTCTTGCCCCTTCCCCCGCTGGGGGAAGGCTGGGATGGGGGCAAGCGGCGGTGGGTTTAGCGCGGTGCTTCATCGAACGCCGCTTGCCCCCACCCCTTCCCTCCCCCAGCGGGGGAGGGAGAAATACGGGGAGCTACGGCACCACGCGCAGCGAAGGCTCTCCCGCCTCGACACGGCCGATGACCGCCGCCTGCCCGAAGCCTTCGTCGCGGAAGATCTTCAGCACCGCATCGACCGATTCCGGCGCGCAGCTGACGAGCAGGCCGCCCGAGGTCTGCGGGTCGCTCAGCAGGTTCTGCGCTGTGGGATGCAGGCCGGCGGCCAGCTCCACGCCGGCGCCGTAGCCGGCCCAGTTGCGCCCCGAGGCACCGGTGACCATGCCCTCGGCGGCCATCACCACCACGTTGTCGAGCAGCGGCACCTTCGACCACTCGATCACCGCCTTGAGCTTCGCGCCGCGCGCCAGTTCGAGCGTGTGGCCGGCCAGGCCGAAGCCGGTCACATCGGTCAGCGCATGCACGCCGTCGAGCGCCGCCAGGGCGATGCCGGGGGTGTTGAGCTTGGTCGTGTTCTCGATCAGCTGGCGGTAGCCGATGCCCGACAGCTGCTCCTTCTTGAGCGCCGCCGACAGCACGCCCACGCCCAGCGGCTTGCCCAGCACCAGCACGTCGCCGACCTTCGCATCGGCGTTGCGGCGCACGCGGTCGGGGTGCACGAGGCCCATGGCGACGAGGCCGTAGATCGGCTCGACCGAATCGATGGTGTGGCCGCCGGCAATAGGGATGCCGGCGGCGCGGCACACGTCCTGCCCGCCGCGCACGATCTCGGCGATCACTTCCACCGGCAGCTGGTTGATCGGCATGGCGACGAGCGCCAGCGCCATGATCGGCCGGCCGCCCATCGCGTACACGTCGCTGATGGCGTTGGTGGCGGCGATGCGGCCGAACTCGTAGGGGTCGTCCACGATGGGCATGAAGAAGTCGGTGGTCGCGATCAGCGCCTGCTGGTCGTTGAGCCGGTAGACGGCCGCGTCGTCGGCGGTCTCGATGCCCACCATGAGCTCGGGCGGGATCATGCCGCCCGCGTGGTTCTTGAGAATCTGCGACAGCACGCCGGGCGCGATCTTGCAGCCGCAGCCGCCGCCATGCGAAAAACTCGTGAGGCGCAAAGGCGCGAGCGGGTTCATGAGCGTTGGGTTCATGCGGCGATTATCGAATCGCCCCGGCTTTCTACAATCCCGTCCCTTCCAAACCCGCACTTCACCGAGGCGCAATCATGAAAAAGAATCTCACCCGACTGACCCTGGCACTGGCCTTCTCCGTCGCAAGCCTCGGCGCCTTCGCCCAGGGCGTGCTGCGCGTGTCGGCCATTCCCGACGAGGCGCCCACCGAGCTGCAGCGCAAGTTCACGCCGCTGGGCGACTACCTCAAGAAGGAAACCGGCATGGACGTGCAGTTCACGCCCGTGACCGACTACGCCGCAGTGGTCGAAGGCCTGGCCACCAACAAGATCGACCTGGCATGGCTGGGCGGCTTCACCTACGTGCAGGCGCGCATCCGCACCAACGGCGGCGCGGTGCCCATCGTGCAGCGCGCGGAAGACGAGGTGTTCACCAGCAAGTTCATCGTGCCGGTGGACAGCACCGCCAAGACGCTGGCCGACCTGAAGGGCAAGACCTTCGCGTTCGGCGCGCCCTCGTCCACCTCGGGCAGCCTGATGCCGCGCTACTTCCTGCTGCAGGCCGGCATCAACCCCGAGAAAGACTTCAAGACGGTCGCGTTCTCGGGCGCGCACGACGCCACAGTGGCCTTCGTGGCCGCGTCGCGCGCCGAAGCCGGCGTGCTCAACGCATCGGTGTGGGACAAGCTGGTAGAGGCCAAGAACCCCAACGCCGCCAAGGTGCGCGTGCTGGCGACCACGCCGACCTACTACGACTACAACTGGACGGTGCGCCCCGGCCTCGATCCGGCCATCACCAAAAAGCTGACCGACGCTTTCCTGAAGCTCGACCCGGCCAACCCGGCGCAGAAGGAAATCATGGCGCTGCAGCGTGCGAGCAAGTTCATTCCGACCAAGTCGTCGAACTACGACGGCATCGAGACGGCGGGCAAGTCGGCGGGCCTGATCAAGTGAGCCTGCGCGAATGAGTTTTTCGCTGGAAGGCGTGGGTGTCGTGCACCCCAACGGCCAGCGAGCGCTGGCCGGGGTGACGCTGGCCGCGCGCGACGGCGAGCGCATCGCCGTCATCGGGCCCTCGGGCGCCGGCAAGACCACGCTGCTGCGTGTGCTTGGCGCGGCGCTGCGGCCTTCGGAAGGCGTGGTCGAGACCCTTGGCGCGAAGGCGTGGCAATTGCCGGCCGCGGCGCTGAAGAAGCTGCGCGCCCGCATCGGCACCGTGCACCAGGCGCCGCCCATCGCGCCGCGCCTGCGCGTGGTCACAGCCGTGCTCGCGGGCCGGCTCGGCGGGTGGTCGACGCTGCGCGCGCTGGGCTCGCTCTTCCATCCGTCGGACATTGCCGGCGCGCACGAAGTGCTGTCGCGCCTGTCGCTGGAAGACCGCCTGTTCGAGCGCTGCGACCGCCTCTCGGGCGGCCAGTTGCAGCGCGTGGGCATTGCGCGGGTGCTGTACCAGCGCCCGGCCCTGCTGCTGGCCGACGAGCCTGTATCCGCGCTCGACCCCACGCTGGCCGACGCCGCCATCGGCCAGCTCGTCGCGCAGAGCGAATCGACCGGGGCCACGCTGCTGGCCTCGCTGCATGCGGTGGACCTGGCGCTGCGCTGGTTTCCACGCATCGTCGGCATGCGCAACGGGCTGGTGATGTTCGACCTGCCCGCGGCGCAGGTGACGGCCGCGATGCTCGACGCGCTCTATGCGAGCGAAGGCGGCGTGGCGGTGCAGAAGTCGGCTCAGCCGGTCGCGGCCGAGGCTGCGTTCACTCGGCCGGACTGCCCTTGAACGCCGCTGCATCCGCCGCCGCCGTCCGACGCGACCCGCAAGCCATGCGGCGGCTGGCCGGCTGCGTCGCCGCGCTCGTCATCGCATGGCCGATGCTGGCGCTGTCCGAATTCAATCCGCGGGCGCTGTTGACCGGCGGCAATCTCGCGGTCATCGGCGGCTTCCTGGCGGGCTTCTTCCCGCCCGACGGTTCGCCGGCCTTTCTCGCGCTGCTCTTCAAGGCCACGCTCGAGACGCTGGCCATGGCCACGGCCGGCACCGCGCTGGCATTGCTGATCGGCGCGCCGCTGGGCTTCGTGACCACACGCGCCCTCTCCGTCTCGCGCATCGGCCCGGGCCCGGGGCGCGTGCGGGCCGGTATCGTGCGGCAGGCCGCGCGCTGGCTGCTGATGGTGCTGCGCGCCATTCCGGAGATCGTCTGGGCGCTGCTGTTCGTGCGCGTTTTCGGGCTCGGCCCCGCCGCGGGCGTGCTGGCGCTGGCCATCACCTACGGCGGCATGCTGGGCAAGGTCTACGCGGAGATCCTCGAATCGACCGACACGCGTCCGGCGCGCGCCCTGCTCGAAAGCGGCAGCGGCCGGCTCGCGACGCTCTGCTACGGCCTGCTGCCGAACACCGCGCAGGAACTGGCCTCCTACACCGTGTACCGCTGGGAATGCGCGGTGCGCGCGTCGGTGGTGATGGGTTTCGTCGGCGCGGGCGGGCTGGGGCAATTGATGGACCAGTCAATGAAGATGCTCAACGGCGGCGAGGCCAGCAGCATCCTGCTGGTGTTCCTGGCGCTGGTGCTGCTGGCCGACCTGTTGAGCAATGCGCTGCGAAGGCTGCTGGCATGACGGCGAACCGCGCGCTGTTGCCTCCGCGCCCGCCGCCCTGCTGGCGCTGCCGCATCGCCTTGCTGCTGATCGGCGCGGCGGTGGTGGCGAGCTTTGCCTACCTGGGCATCGACTACCGCGCGCTGGGCTCCGCCGAGTCGCTCAGGCTCATGGGCAAGTTCATCGCCGAGTTCTTCCCGCCCGACCTGTCGCCCGACTTTCTCTCGAAGGTCGGCCATGGCGCGCTGCAGACGCTGGCGGTGTCGGCGCTCGGCACGGTGCTGGCGGCCGTTGCCGGCGCGGTGCTGGCGTTGCCGGCTTCGGGCCGCGCAGGCGGCACCTTGCGCCACGGCTCGCGCTTCGTGCTGAACTTCCTGCGCAGCGTGCCTGAACTGGTATGGGCCGCGCTGATGGTGCTGGCCGCAGGCATCGGCCCCTTCGCGGGGGCGCTGGCGCTGGCCCTGCACACCACGGGCGTGCTGGGCCGGCTCTTCGCCGAGGCGCTGGAAAACGCGCCGCGCGAGCCGGAACATGCGCTGGCGCTCTCGGGCGCCAACGCCGTCACCGCCTTCAGCTACGCCAGCCTGCCCATCGTGCTGCCGCAGTGGGTGGCCTACGCGCTCTACCGCTGGGAAATGAACATCCGCATGGCCGCCGTGCTGGGCTTCGTGGGCGGCGGCGGGCTGGGGCAGTTGCTGTACTTCCACCTGTCGATCTTCCAGCAGCAGCAGGCAATGACCGTGCTCATCGCGATGTTCGTGCTGGTGACCTTTGTCGATTTTGCGAGCGCTCGCTTGCGCCGTGGCCTCGGACCTGCATACGCCTGACAATCGGGGCATGAGGTTCCCGCCATGAGTCATCGCCAGCCCGTGCGCGTCGGCGACCGCCACGCCTTCGACACGCTGATCGACGCCCGCTCACCGGCCGAGTTCGCGCTCGACCACATTCCCGGTGCCATCAACTGCGCGGTGCTGGACGACGAGGAGCGCCGCATCGTCGGCACCGTCTACGTGCAGACCGGCGCTTTCGAGGCGCGGCGCATCGGCGGTGCGATGGTCGCCGCCAACATCGCGCGGCACCTGCGCGAAACCCTGGCCGATCGGCCCGAGAACTGGAAGCCGCTGGTGTACTGCTGGCGCGGCGGCATGCGCAGCGGCTCCATGGTGACGTGGCTGCGCTTGGTCGGCTGGGACGCGCAGCAACTCGCGGGCGGCTACAAGAGCTTTCGCCGGCACGTCATTTCGCAGATCGACGCACTGACCCCGAAACTCGACCTGCGCGTGATCTGCGGCGCCACCGGCAGTGCGAAGACGCGCGTGCTGCATGCGCTTGCCGCGCGCGGCGCACAAGTGCTCGATCTGGAAGATTTCGCCAGCCACAAGGGCTCGCTGCTCGGTTCGCTGCCAGGCGTGCCTCAGCCTTCGCAGAAGCACTTCGAGACCCTGATCGCCGCAGTGCTTGAAACCGTCGATCTTTCGCGCCCGCTGTATGTCGAGGGAGAGAGCATCCGCATCGGACGGCTGTCGCTGCCGTTGTCGCTGGTGGCCCGGATGCGCGCGGCGCCGTGCATCGAGGTGTGCGCTACGCCGGAAGCGCGGCTGGCGTATCTGCTGCGCGACTACGCCTACCTGGGCGACGACCGCGACGCACTGGCCGACAAGCTGGGAGCGCTGAAGGAACTGCAGGGCAAGGAGACAGTGGCGCGCTGGCAGCATTGGGCGCATGAAGGCGATCTGCCGCATCTGTTTGCGGAGCTGATGGCGCTGCATTACGACCCGCACTATGAGAAGTCGCAGGAGCTGCACTTTCGGGCATGGGGGCGGCGCCGGAGCGTGGGGGCGGTTGATCTGTCGGATCAGGGGATTGGGGCTGTGGCTGAGGCGGTGTTGAGGTTGGGGTGAGTGGTGTTGCCAAGGGTGCAGTGGCCGTCGGCAGACACTGAAATAGCACGGGAAACAACACCTTCGCGCTAGCTTTTTGCTGAGGGCGAATTAGCGCGCAAATCTTGACGTCAAACTGTCAAGAAATCGCATTTATATGAAGTATTCAATGCTCGCTGAAGCTCAGGGCGCCCAAAATTTCTCGTTCAGATACGACTCTACACGGTCGAATGCGGGCCGTCAGGATATTAGTTCTCGTAAGCAATCCTGTAATCATAAAAGGCCACCCTCAAAACGATTTGAAAGCTTACTCGAAGCCAAAGACGACAACCGGCAAATCATTTGAATTCCTAAAAGGATGCATTGACATTTTGCGCGCAAAATATCCAAATACTTTTTCCAACATTAAATATTCACCTCTAGCCTCTGAAAATCCCAAACTCCACTGATTATCCATCAATTGCCATGACACCATCAAATCAGATCCATCTGAATTCCAAAAACTCATCAGTTGGATTTTCTTTCCAATCAACTCATCCCTAGACCAACCTTCCAATTCGATCTCGTCACCCTCATCAGACCATGCGAGAATTTTTCCGAAAGAGGGATTAATAGGATTTAAGTCAAGCAGAGACGAAATGCCCCGAATATCATCCAATAGATTGTCAAAAGGCTGAGGCAAAATAACCCGAAGCGTACCTATGGTCATAGTCACTCCTTAAAGATAAAAACGTTCTCCATGCCCAGTCTTTTTGACAAAAAGTCATAAACGAAGCGAGGCGTCGAATCGGTAATGTAATATTGGACTATAACACCCCGCTTAGCAGCCTCTTCCTTTAGCTTTGCGACTTCTGACCCAAGATTTGATAACTTATTTGACTTTGCAGGCCCACCCACTCCAATCAGTTCTCCGTTTGGTCCAATAACGTCGACATCCGTATGGCCTCGTCCGGTCGTTATTTTTTCGTTTGACAACTTTCCTCCTGAAATTGCAGCGACTTTAAGCTCCCGCTCCTTTCCAAGTAGGTTCGCCGAGGCGCCGCCACTTTGATTAGACGTAAGAGCATTGCTAGGAAGCGAGCCACTGTCTTCATTCGAGGATGACAAAGTCGCGTTTCCAGGCGCATACCCAAGCCTCCCCCCAGCTGCAACCGGCGCAAAGCCCGGCACGCAAGTCGGCGGGACCGCACACCAGACCGTAGGCGCCATCCCCACCAAGACCGCACCGCCACCAGCAGCAGGCGGTTTGCCACCCGAATCAATGTCAGGCGGAATATCCGGCGGGTTTGCCGCTGCTATTGCCGATTTGAAGTCGTTGGCTACAGCATTCCCAAGATAGCCAGCACCACTGGCCGCTCCTTGCATGCCGTCCTTGGCGTTGTGCAAAAGCGTGCTCGCGATGTCAATGGCGCCATCGGACCATCCGTATCCGAGAACACCCCGGTCTTGAGCAGCAACTGTTGCTCATCCTTGTAGTCAGTCCCTCTGTTCTGCGAAGAGACCTTTGCAGCGTAGCCGGCGCTGTTTGGGTCCGCGCCGGCTGCGCACTTCAGAAGCGCGCACATCGCATCGGCCAGCTTTTTCTGATCGGCCTCGCCCTTGTTTTTCTGCAAGCGGGCGAGCGCATCTCGCTGTGCTGCGTTGGACTGGCGGTTGTTGACGTCGGCATTGAATGCAGTCGTCGCACCGGCCGCACCACCGGCCGTTGCCCCTAACCCGACCGCCAAACCAGCGCCCACGGCCTCTTTGACGCCGCTGGGCAGGTCGCGCGTCAGCTCATCGATGACCGGTGCCGCAGCCGACGCCAGCGCCGCGCCTGCAGCGCCTTGCAGGTTGCCCGCAAGCCCGCCGACCAAGGCATGCGCCCACACGCGTGAAGCGCCGCCTTCCTTCCAGTTTTCGTAGTTCTGCTGCTCCGCCGCGAGGGTGCTGCCGGCATTCGCCAAAGCCGCATTGGCCTGCGCCCTTTGCTCGTCACTCGCGCCCGGATCGTTCAATACCTGCTGCGCCACCGAAGCCTGGAGTTGCGCCTGCTCGTATTGCCGGGTCTGACGTTCCGCGTACTCTCCGACAGCTTTGGCGGCCTTCGGCATTGCAGCCCGCGTGATCTGCACTTGCGCCTGCACATCGGCGACCAGCTTGTCGGTATCCCATTTCTTCGTCAGCGCATTCGTGCTGTCCACGCCAGTCCGCACGCTCTGGTCACCCGCAATGCCGCTGATGCCGGCCTTGGTCACGCTCGATTGCGAGCCCGACGCGCTGCCCACGCCCGCACTGCCGCCTGAGCCCGCCTTGAAGTCCGAGCCCGGTATGGGTTTCTTGTCTTCGCCCTTGGGCTGCTGTCCTGAAACGCTCAGGCCCAGGCTCGCACCGCTGGCCTTGTAGCTGTCGAAGTTCTGGATGTCGCTGGTGGTGAGGCTGGCGGACTTGAAAGTGTTTCTCGCGTTGTCCACCGCCGCCTGCGTGCTCTCGATCACCGCGCCCTTGAGGTCGGTGCGGCCCTTCACGTCGACGTCGAAGCCGCCGTCGCCCGCCTTGATGCCCGACTGCTCCTTCACGCTCGCGAAGTTGCCGCCGGCCTTGGCGCTGCTCGCGCTCACGCCTGCGCTCCACACGCCCACCCCGACGCTCAAGGAACCGCCCAGGCTCTGCTGCGTGCTGGCCGAGGTGCCGGTGTCTTGCAGGCTCTCGATCTTCAGGTCGCCGCCCACCTTGGCGGCCACACGGTCGGCTTCGATCACGCCGCCCTGGATGGTCATGTCGCCGCCGCTCGCAAGGTTCACCTTGTTGCCGGCGCTCACGCGGCTGTTGGTGTAGGTCGAATCGGTGCCGTCCGATTTGCCCCGGCTGGCGTTCGCGCCGACGTTGAACAGCAGGCCGCTGGTGCCGACGCTCACACCCACGCTGCCGCCGCTGCCCTTGTTGGTGCCATGCCGCTCGCTGGTGTTCTGGGCCGCGAGAACATCGATGCGGTTTTCCGCAGCGAGCGTCGCCGTGTCGCGCGCGACGATGTCGCTGCCTTGGACCACGATGTTGCTGTCCTTGCCGCCGCCGATCGCGAGCAGGCTGACGTTCTTGCCCTCGATGCGGCTGCCGGACGCGGTGTTGCTGGTTTCGGTGCGGTTGCTCTTGTTCCGGCTGCCGCCGAGGCTGATCGACAGGTTGACACCCATGGACTGCGCCGGATTGGTGACACTGGCGTTGGCCAGGGCATCCGCCACGCCTTTGGCCTCGACGGCCATGGAGGCGGCACCCAGCGCCTGCATGCGTCCGCTGCCGGTTTGCTGGACGGCCTTGGCCGTGTTGCCGATGCTTTGCACCGCGCTGATGACGGGTGCGGTAAGCGCAATGGTCAGGCCACCGGTCTTCTGCTTCTGCTCGGTCTCGGTCCGGCTGGTTTCACGTGCCTCGCGAACCGCGATGCTCTTTGCGGCGATGGTCACGTCTCCGTCAGGAGCGACCACGTCGCTGCCGATCTGCGTGTACCGATTGCCGGCAATGAGCGTCGTGTTGCCGCCGATGCTGCCCACCGTGCTGCGCACCGCGCTGGTGTTCTCGCTTCGGGTGTCGGTACTCTGGCTGCGGCTGCCGATGGTGAAGCCGAAGCCGCCCGAGCCCATGAGTCCGGACTGGCTGGTGCCGCGATAGGCGCTCTCGGAGCGGCTGTCCTGCGCGGCCTCGATGGTGAGGTCGCGCCTGGCGACGATGGACGCATTCCTGTCGGCAATGATCTCGCTGCCCGACACGGTGACATCCCGACCCGACACGATGATGTTGCGCCCGCCCAGCGTGCTGCCGGTGGCGGTGTCTTCGCGCGAACTGTCGCGCTGCGTGGTGGTCTTGCTGGAGAGAAAGACTTTCTTTTTCGCTTCACTCGCGGAGTCGACCGAGACGGTGGCACGCCCGGTCTCGATGCGCACATCACCTTCTCTGGCCTTCACTGCCAGGTCACCCTCGGCGTCGATGACGGATCCGCGGATACGGATGTTGTTTCCGGCGTCGAGGGTCACATTGCCGCCGCCGGCAATCTGGCTGCCCACCTCCCGGCTGCTGCTCTGGCTGTAGAAGTTGCGCGGGCCGCTGCCTCGCTCCTGACGCTCCTCTTCCTTGACCGTCGAAACACTGATGTCCCGCCCGGCCTTCAGCAGCGTCCCGCTGTCCTTGCCGCTATTCGCGAGGATGGCACCGGCAAGGCGGACATCCCGCCCGGCCGAAGCCACGAGGATGCCTTCGGGATTGCTCACATAGACCCCCGCCACGCGGTCGATGTTCGTCCGGCTGGTCAGTACTCCGGTCTGCGTGCGGGTGGTCGTCACGAGGTTGATGTCGTTGCCGGCCGTCAATGTCGCGGAGTCGCTGGCAGTGATGGTGCCGCCGATGTTGTCGAGGTCGGTCTTGGCGTGGATTCCAAGGTCACCGCCCGCAATGCGGCCACGAAGGTTCCTGACGTTGTCCTTGTCTATCTTGACCAGCGTGCGCCCGGCGATGGTGCCTGTGTTGACCAGATCGCCATCGCCCTTGATGACGGTGGCGTCGGCACTCAGCAGTGCACCAGAGCCGTCGATGTCTCCGGGTCGCACGCGCACGTACAGCTGCGGCGCCAGTACTTGCCGGGTGACTCCCTCGGGCAGCGTCACCGTCTTCTCGACCAGCCAGACGATGTCACTGGTGAGCTGCGCCATCTGGACTTCCGACAGGCCGATGCCCGGCCGCAAGCCATGCTGCCGCGCGAAGGTGGCCCCGTTGTTCATCAGCGCCGTGTACTGCTCCTCGTCGTTGTAGTAGCCACCCAGGTAGCGATAGCCGGTGAGCTGCGCGACCTGCTCGCGAATGAGCTTCTGCTCGTAAAAGCCGTCGCCCAGGCGCTTGAGCGTGTTGCCGGGGTCTTGGCCGAGGTTGTTCAGCAGGTAGTCGCTGCTGAGCCAGTTCCGGTAGCCGGCGAAGCGCGGGTCGGCCTCGACGAGATAGCCGCGCGGCCCGCCATTCAGATTGAAAAGACTGGCTTGGGGAATATCGATGCGAGGCGAACTGGTGCGCACGACCATGGGTACGGTCTGGCCGGCACCCACTTTGGCGTTGCTTGCCTGGGTGATGGCGGCATCGACCGAGCGTCCTCCGGAATTCACGACGCCACCGACGTTGGCCGGCACCTCGACGATTGTCGCCACGGGGCTCGGGCCGCTCGCACCGGCGGAGCCCCTGCCCGCGTCGTATCCCTTGGTGGCGTTAAAGTTACCTGTTTTCTCGTAGGCGCCCACATCCCTGCTCACTCTCGACACGGGTTCGATGACATCCGGCTGCCGCCGGGTGGCGCGCCAATGGACGATGGAGCCGTTCTGCGTGGTGACCTCCCCCTGTAGCGCCTCGTTCCTGATGCCGGGCGCGTCCAGCACAGCGCCGGCGGTGATCCGGCTGTCGCGGTTCAGCCCGTTGCCAATGAGGGTCATGTCCCTGCCGGCGACGATGGCGGCCGGGTCGGCGTCGATGGCCGTGTCGGTCGTCGTGAGAACGGTTTTGTCCCAAAGTCCCCAGACATGGCCATTGGCTGGCCTCCAGCTTCCATCGGGGTTGCGCAGCAAGAGGTTGGCCTTGCCCGGGGTGTAGACAACATCCTCCGGCTTGAAGTGGCCGATGCCTTCCACGCCGATGGTTCTGGAGAACACCTGGGTCGTCGTCTTCGGCCCGAGCTTGATGCGCGTGTCCAGGTTGTCGATGCGCCCCATCGAGACAGTCATGTCACCCAGCGACTCGATGCGCGCGCTCAGGTTTTCCAGGGCACTGCCGCTGGTCGCGGCTTCGCGGTTGCCGTCGAGCCCGCCGCCGATGTTCAGTGCCTTCGCGCCCGTTCCAGCGCTGAAGATCAGCGCGTGCTCGCGGTTGCGGACGATGTCGGCACCGATGTTCAGCGACTCGCGTGCCGCGATAGTCGCGGCCTTGGTGATGCCATTGACGGTTTCAGCAGAGTTGTCGAGCGTGCCCACCGCAGCGGACACCGCGTTGCCGTAGATGCGGCCCGTGCCGATGTTGTGCAGCGTGCCCGCGTCGATCTGTGTCGCGCCCTGGCTGTCTATCAAGCCTCGATTGGTCAGTGTCGTCGCCGCCTTCAGTGCGGTGTCCCTGCCCGACATCTCGGCGTCCGCCGCGTTGTCGATGACGCTTGCATCGACCGTGAGCTTGCGCCCTGCCGACAACTTCGTGTTGTTGGTGAACTTGCCGGCGGTGCTGAAGTTCAGGTTTCCATCGACGTCCATCTTCGTGTTGTTCGTGACGTCCTGTACGAGCGCAACGTTCAGGTCGTTCGCGGAGGCAATCCGGCCATCGCCGCTGAAGGACTTCGCGTCGATGAACACGCCGCCGGCACCACTGCGCATCTTGCCGTCCGCACCGGGCGCAGCAGGTATCCCGGCCTTGAGCACGCCATCGGTGTTGGTGATGGCCAGGCCCCTGGCCGCGGAGTTGCCCGCGTTCCGATCCTTGACGTCAAGCGCCTCCACGGCGGCGATCCGCCCCGAGATGTTGTTCAGTTCCGCCCCGCCAAGAACCGTGACGTTCCTTGCTTCGATGCCTTGCTCGTCGCCTGAGGTGTTGGCATTGACGACGCTGCCGGCACGGAGCCGGGCCGCTCCGTTCGCGCGGATCAATCCGCCGGTGTTGTCGATCGCTCCATCGCCGGCATCGAGGGCCAGGCTGCCCACGGCCAGCGTCTTGCCGCCGGCGTTGGTGAACGCCTGGGTTTCGGCAATCAACGCTCCCTTCGAGTCGATGGAACCGGCGGTGTTCTTGACTTCGCCCGTCTTCAGGATGAGCGTGCCGCCGCTCGTGATGCCTCCGGCCAAATCCGCCGGTGGAGTCCGGTAACCGGCCGCGTTGGTGTTGACGAGGACCCGGCCGTTGGTGTCGATGCGCAGCGACTCGCCCGACTGGATCAAGCCCGAGTCGTTGTTCAAGGCGCCGGATCGCAGCACGAGCGCTCCCGATGCGGCGATGGTGCCCTTGGCGCCGTTGTCGAGGTCCCCGCCGCGTGTATCGACCGACAGCGAGCGCCCCAAGATCCTGCCGCCGCGATTGCTCAATGAACCGGCCTCGATGCCGATCTGCCTGGCTTCAGTACGGCCGTTGTCTTGCTCGAAACCGTTCTTCAGGTCGATGGCGAGAGCGCCATTGCCGGCGATGCGGCCGCTGGCTCCGCTGAAGCTGCCACCCGCGATGCGCAAGGTGCCGGTGCGCGCATGCTCGCCCGCATGCTCGACCACGCCGCCGGCATTTCCCAGCCTGGCAGCACTCAGCGTCAGGTCGCGGCCGTTGCTGGCAATGAGCCCGCCATCGTTGTTCAGGATGCCGGAGACGGCCAGCGTGGTGGCCTCGGCACCGGTCTGCACGATCTCGCCGCCGCGGGTGTTGGCGATGTTCGATGCCCGCAGATTCAGCCGGCCGGCATTGAGTACGCCTGCGTCGTTGAGCAAGGCCTGGTCCGCCTGTGCGTTGGCAGTGATGCTCAAGGCGCCCGGCGTCACCACCTTCGCCTTGTCGCTGGTTTTCACGTTGCCCTGCGTCGCAGTCACCGAGATGTTCGCCGCGCCGGTCTGGCTTCCCGAGAGGTCGACGCTCGCGCCTCGCAGCGTTGCGTCGCCGACAGCCAGGTTCACGCCATTTGCAACCAGCGAACCCGAGGCTGCGACGCTCAGTTCACCTGCAAGACCCGGCTTGCCGTCGCCCTGAACGCCGGCACCGAGCACGCTGCCGCCGCTTGACGCCAGGCTGCCAGCCGTGATCGCGGTGTTGCCGCCGGCGGTGATGCCGCCGTCATTGACAAGCGCACCAGCGACAGCGAGTCTGATGTCGTTGCCCGCGCGGATCGCCCCGCTGTTGCGCAGCGCGCCTGCGTCGAGCGACAGCCCTTCATTTGCAACCAACGTACCGGCGCTGTTGTCGACGGCCTTCGCCACATTGGCCGTCAGGCGACCAACCGCCGTGATGATCCCGCGCGTGTTGTCGGCCCGGCCACCGGCGGCGAGGCTTGCATCGCCGGCGCTGGTGAGCGTGCCGCCCACATTGATCAGGTCGCCGCTGGTGGAGATCTGCAGGCTGCCCGCATTGAGCTTGCCGCCTGTGTTGTCGAACTGGCCGACGTTCGCGTTGAAGCTTCGGCTGACGTCGAGCGTGCCACCCGCGTTGCTGAACCTGGCACCGGTCACGGCCATGGTCGCCACGCTGAGAGTGCCTCCCGTGTTGTCGATCTGCGGCGTCTTGAGCGTGATCGGGCCGACGGCGTAGATGCGGCCGCCGTCGTTCCGGATCGTGCCTGCGGCGGTGATGGCGCCGGTTGCCCCGGCGAGGGCGGAAGACACACCGCCCTCACCCGCTGCCGGCGCAAAAGGCTCCGCGCCGATCACGCCCCCATTCGTATTGCTGAGCACCGGCGAATCAATCGTGAGACCGGCCATGCTCGTCTGCCGGACGGTGCCGCCGCGGTTGTCGATGTCCGCGCCGCTGGTGAGTTGAACCCGCGCGCCTTCGAGCGTCCCGGTGTTTTCCAGTCGCCCCTGCGCCGTCACGACAAGGCCGCCCGCACCCGCGCCGACGTTGCCCGCGTTGCGCACACCAAGTCCCGTCTCGGTGCCGATGAGCGTGATCTTCCGGGCGTACATGCCGCCCAGCGCGGCAACGTCGAGCGCAAAGGCAGGCGCAGGCCCGTTGCCCGCGATGGGCGCAGCGCTGCCGTGATCGGCGCTGACCTGGTTGGCGCCCGCGACCACCTGGAGCTCGTTCGCCCAGATGCCCGCATTGACCTGCACGGCCCGCGCAAGGATCGCCGCATAGTCCGTCTTGCCGGCGTCGAGCCCGGCGCCTTCGACGCTCACCATGCCATCGCGCACGAGAAACCCGTCGAGCCCGCCCAGCGCACTGAGCTGCGGCACGCCGGTGGTCAGGGTCGCGCGCGATGCGTTGATGAAGCCGCCGCCATCCACGGAGATGCCCGCCGGATTGGCGATGATCACCTCCGCGCGCTGCCCGCCCACCTCGACGTGGCCACGCAACTGCGTCGGGTTGCCGCCATTGATCTCGTTGAGGATGACGCGCGCCGGACCTCTCGCGAGCCACGGGTTGCCCTGGACGAAGCCACCGAGCTGCGTCTGCACGTTCACCCGGCTGTTGTTCAGGATGGCGCCGTTGCGCATCACGTCGAACTGGTTGTAGACGTTGCGGCTCACGCCCGCGGCCGAGGGCGTCTGGATGTTGACCAGCGGCACGCCGTTGGGTGCGACGAGCACGGTCGGCCGAAGATGCCCGGGGACGTTGGGCGATCCGACGATCTGCGCCCGAACGGCGCCTGCGAGCAACAGGCAGAAGAGCGCGACTGCGGCCACGGTGCCTTTGGAGGCACCCTTGCCGATGCTGGTGGCCGTTTCCTGAACCACCATGCGCATGCCGCGCGCGGCGTTGAAGATGATCCGGTGAAGATGCCTGTTCATTTTTTTCTCTCCCTGGTGGCTCGGCAATTCGGCCTCTGAATGAAGCCGGCAATGACCGCCGCGACGCGGTCACTCCGGCTCCGTGCTCACGATCTCAAGCGCAGCGGAATTTCGCGACGCCCATGTACCGCGCGCCGGAAGGAAGGGTGGCCGAATAGCCCACGGCAATCGCATAGACACCGCTGCCGTGATCGCCCAGCGTGATGCCGGCGCCCGCACCCGCACTCAGGAAGCTGCCGGTCACGGACGTGCTGGATGGGGACTTGACCTTGGTATCGAAATTCACGGTGCCGACGGCGTCGCCGACCGTCACCTTCACCGCGCCCTTGACGGCAGCGCCTTCGCTGCCGAATGCCAGCGTCGAAGATCCGCTGGCCACGCCGCTGTTGGCAGCGGCGCCGCTGCCGCCGCCCACATAGGTGGGATTGGTGAAGACGCCCGCATCGCAGGTGGGGCTTCCGCTCTCAGGCAGGGTCTTCAGCTCGTTCAGTGCAAGGTAGTGATACGCACGGTTGTCGCCGCCAGTGAGGGTTTCCGCGCCCGAACTGCGCGTGACGGTGCCGGCGGTCCAACGGCCGATCGCGAAGTTCGCGTCACCGTTGATTTCCTTCGTCGCGCTCGACCCCGTCAGCGTGTTGTCGTTCAGGCGCGTCATCGCGCCGCTGGCCGCCTGCTCGCTTTGCGACAGCACACCGAACGACTGCGCACCCACACCCAGCAGCAGGTAGCGCGCGCGCTCGCCGCGAGCGAACGGTGCCGAGACCGAGCCGGAGTCGGCTGCTGCGGGCGCTGCTGCAGCCGCTTCTGCGGTCGCCGACGGAGCAACGGCTGGAATGGCGCCCATCGGCATGCCGCCGCCTCCACCGCCGCTGCCTCCACCGCAAGCGTGAAGCAGGCCAAGTGACAGCAATGAGAACGAAAAGAGAAGCTTGTTTTTCATGGGATCTTGTGTGATGTGATTGCGATTGATTGGGTGATGCGATGTAGCTTTTTCTCTGTTGCGCCTTCCTCCTCAAAAGCTGAAGTTGAGGTTGAACCCCGTCGTGACCCCGGCCGTGCGGTAGCCCTCGGGCTTGCTGATCGGAGCGCCGATGAAGATGTCGTAGTTCAGCCCCTGCCATGCACCACGCACGCCGATCACGCCGCCCGCCAGGTGATTTCCGAGCAGCCATGCGACCGACCTCCCGCCCACGCGGCCGTAGTCGATGCCCGCGTAGAGCTCGGCTCCGCCCTGGCCCACGGCCCAACCGACGTCGTTGCGCAGCAGCCAGCCACGCTCGCCGAGCAGGCTGGTCTCGCCGTCGAAGCCGCGCACGGTGTAGCGCCCACCGATGCCGAAGCGTTCTTGCGGCGTGAGCTGGGTCTGGTTCCACTGCGCTCGCCACTGGCCGGCATAGCGCAGCTTCTGCTCGCCGAGCTTGAAAGGCAGGTTGAGGCTCACGTCTGCCGTCATGAACCGGAAGCGGCTGGTGCCCTCGTCGAAGGCCTCTTCGGGTGCCCGCCTGGCACCGAAGGCGCCGGTGCCCTGGCGCAAGGCGAAGGTGCCGTCCAGCGTGGCTTCGCCGATGAACTCCTTGTGGCTCAGGCTGGCCTCCCAACCGCCGACCACGCGGTGCTGGTTCTCGATCTGGGTGTCGTCGATGAAGCTGCGCGACTCGCGGCGAAAGGCGCGGATCGCAACGGTGGTCTTGCGGCGCTGGTCGCGGTAGACCAAGCGCGATAGCCTCACTTCGGCGTTGTCGGCCTTGCCTGCATAGATGTAGTCCTGGTTCAGGCCGGCCACGGTTTGCCGGTAGTGGCTGTTCGAAGCGGTGAAGCCGAGTTGCCAGTAGCCCCAGGGCAGCGAGTAATGAACGGTCTGGCCCTCCGTGCCGCGGCGCGGGTTGCCCAGGACGTGCCCGTCCACGCTGTGGTTGGCACTGACGTAAAAAAGATCATTGAGGCCGAAGAGGTTGTCGGCCGAGACCGTGGCGCCTGCCTGGTATCTGCCGGTGGCTTCGGTGCCGCTGTCGTCCAGGCTCAGGGTGCCTCGCAGCATGCGGGCCTGCGTGTACTTGACGACCAGATCGCTGTCGCCCGGCCGGGCGTCGGGCGCGGTCGAAGACTCGATCTGGATATCGGCTTCGGCGGTGGGTGTGCGCTTGAGGTTCTCCAGGCCCTGCTCGATGTCACGCAGGTTGAGCAGGTCGCCAGGATGCGCAGGAATCGCGCTTTCGAGCAGCAGACGATTGCCGCCGAAGCGAGTGCTCGAATCCGCAGTGGCGCGGACGGCGGCGATGCGTCCGGGAACCAGTGTGAAGGTCAGCAGCCCGGTGGACAGATCCTGCGGCGCCGCCAGCACACGGGTGGTGACGAAGCCCCTTGCGATGATCGCCTGCTGGAGCCGCGCCATGACGGTATTGACGCCCTGCGTGCCCAGGCAGCGGCCAAGCGGGCTGTCGTTCGCATCCGGGCCCGCGGCGGCATCCAGCGCCCACTGGAAATCAACGGAACGCTCACCAGACAGGGCGAGACGTTCGACGCGAAAGCAAGGCGACTCTGACTCGGCCAGCCGGTCCGAATCTTTTTGCGCCGATTGCCGAAGATGGCTGTCGACCGACTTCTCCTGCTGCTCCCGCAGGGCTCGCTCACGCTCCTGCTGGCGCAGTTGCTCTACGAAGGGATGGGGTGCCGAAGGGTTGGCTTGAGCCAGAGCGCCTGACGCAGCACCCAGCCACAGGCAAGCGACAGAAACTGCGCGCAGTGATGGCGGCGCGAGAAAGCGTGATCGAAGGAGCATGACAACCCGGACGAATGCAACGAGGAATACGTTGCGGGGCGCGGATTGTCATGTCGCATTTGGCTGCACATTTGTGGCCAAAAGTGACTTGCAGAATTCCTGGAGATTTCCTGGAGATTTCGTTAGATATGCAACACCGTTGCGCTGCTCAACGGCATTGGAATTAACAGGATTCGACCACTTGTTATCAGCGCGCGATGGTCGGGCGCTGGCGGCGTTTCAGTTGCCGGGGCTCAGCCCATCGGCATAGAGCACCCCACGCGGCGCCCGGCACAACCCCCAGAAGCGCAGGCCGCTGAGTTCGGCCATGCGCACGCCCATCGAGGTCGGCGCGGAGATGGTCGCCATCGCGGCGATGCCCAGGCGCGCGCATTTGCGCACGAGTTCGTGGCTGCCGCGGCTGGACATCAGCACGAAGCCCGGCTCCGCGAGCCGCCCCGCCAGCGCGAGCTTGCCGAGCAGCTTGTCGAGCGCGTTGTGGCGCCCGACGTCTTCCATCAGGTCGGTGAGCTCGCCGTCGACCGTCGCCCACGCTGCAGCGTGGATTGCGCCGGCTTCCGCGTTGAGTGTCTGGCGCGGCGGCATGGCGGCGAAGGCGCGAAGCACTGTTTCCAGGTCGATGCGTTCGATCCAGTCGCGTGGCGGCACACGCTGCGGCGTGAGGTCGAGCCCCGCGAAGCTCTCGACGCCGCACACGCCGCAGCCGGTGCGGCCCGCGAGGCTGCGGCGGCGGTCTTTCAGGCGCTCGAAGCTGCGTGTGGAGATCTCCAGTTGCACTTCGATGCCGGGCATGCCCTGGGGCAATCCGGCATCGGAGGCATCGATCGTCCGCACGTCGATGCCCCGGCAATCGGCTACAGCGTCGAGGATGCCTTCGCTCAGCGCGAAGCCGAGTGCGAAGGCTTCGAGGTCTTGCGGCGTGGCCATCATCACCGCGTGCGAGACGCCGTTGAACACCAGCGCCACCGGCACCTCGGACGCCAGCGTGTCGTCGCGCACCACGCCCTCGGGCGCGAGGCCGCGCTCGCCGAAGACATGCACGGCGTGCCGCGCAAGTGGCGGCAGGGAATCGGGTTCGGGGATGGGGTCGTCTTGCATGGCCGCGGCCATTGTCCGCTCAGCCGGGGTTTTCGTCAGCCGGCAGGGCGTCGACCCGTGCGCGCCCGGCGTCGGTGAGGTGCGCGACCCATCGGTCGTCCAGCTGCACCACGCGCACCCAGCCGGGGCCGCGCACGCCGCCGATGGCGGCATCGCCCATCAGGGTGAGCTGGCGCATGACCACGCTCGCGCCCTGCCCCAGCCGCTTGCCCAGGCGCGGCAGCGACATGCCGCCCTCGCCCGGCGCTTCGGCAAGGGCGCGCAGGATGGCGATGGAGAAGGAATCGGCGTCGAAGGAGGCGGCGGTCATGCCGCCACGGTATCAGCGTCCGACGGGGCCGGGGCAGGCGCCGCATGCAGCGACAGCACCACGGGAATGGACTTGGAAGTCGGCGTGCCCGCGTTCTCGGCCACCGACGACAAGGGCACCAGCGGATTGGTCTCGGGGTAGTAGGCCGCGAGGTTGCCGCGCGGGATGTCGTAGGCCACCAGCCTGAAGCGGTCGGCGCGGCGCTCCTGGCCGTCGCTCCACACGGTCTGGATGTCGACCCAGTCGCCGTCCTTCATGCCCAACTGGCGGATGTCTTCCTTGTTGATGAAGACCACGCGGCGCTGGCCGAACACGCCGCGGTAGCGGTCGTCCATGCCGTAGATGGTGGTGTTGTACTGGTCGTGCGAGCGCGTGGTGAGCAGCGTGAAGACGATGGTGTCTCCCTTCTTCGCGAAGCGCGCGCGGGCGCGGTGCGAATGGGTGTCCAGCGGCACCGCGTGCGTGAAGAAAACAGCTTTCTTCGACGCGGTGTTCCACACCCGCTCGCTCGCGGTGTTGCGCAGGCGGAAGCCGCCGGGGTGCGCCACGCGCGTGTTGAAGTCCTTGAAGTCGTCGAACACGGCTTCGATCTTGTCTCGGATGCGCGCGTAGTCTTCCACCAGCCAGAGCCACGGCGTCCTGCTGCGCGCGCCGATGGTGGCGGCCGCGAGCCGCGCCACGATGGCCGGCTCGGACAGCAGGTGCTCCGACGCGGGCGGGTTGATGCCCATCGAGATGTGCACCATGCTCATGGAGTCTTCCACCGTCACGCCCTGCGGGCCATTGGCCTGCATGTCGATCTCGGTGCGGCCCAGGCACGGAAGAATGATCGCCTCGCGCCCGTGGATCACGTGGCTGCGGTTGAGCTTGGTGGTCACGTGCACCGTCAAGTCGCACTGCTGGAGGCCCTTCCAGGTCTGGTAGGTGTCGGGCGTGGCGGCCGCGAAGTTGCCGCCGAGCGCGAAGAACACCTTGCCCTTGCCGTCGAGCATGAGCCGGATGGCCTCGACGGTGTCGACGCCGTTCTGGCGCGGCGGCTCGAAGCCGAACACCTGCTGCAGCCGGTCGAGCAGCGCGGCCGGCGGCTTTTCCCAGATGCCCATGGTGCGGTCGCCCTGCACGTTGCTGTGCCCGCGCACCGGGCAGGCGCCCGCGCCCTCGCGCCCCATGTGGCCGCAGAGCATGAGCCAGTTGCCGATCATCTGGATGGTGGCCACCGAATGCTGGTGCTGCGTGATGCCCATGCCCCAGCAGGCGATGACCCGCCTGGCGCCCAGGTACACGTCGGCGGCGGCGCGGATCTGCGCCTCGCTCAGACCAGACTCGCGCACCAGGATGTCCCACGACTCGGCGCGCAGGTCGGCCGCCAGCGACTCGAAGCCGACGGTGTGGGCGGCGATGAATTCATGGTCGAGCACCGAGGGCTCGCCGCGCGCCACGGCCGCGTCCTCGCGCTCGATGACGTGCTTCATCATTCCCTTGATGGCGGCGAAGTCGCCGCCCACGCGCAGCTGGAAGTAATGCGTGCTGATGGGCGTGGAGCCCATGGTCGCCATCTCGAGCTTGTCCTGCGGATCGGCGAAGCGCTCCAGGCCGCGCTCGCGCAGCGGGTTGAAGCTCACGATGCGCGCGCCGCGCCTGGAAGCCGCGCGCAGCTCGCCCAGCATGCGCGGATGGTTGGTGCCGGGGTTCTGGCCGAAGATGAAGATCGCGTCGGCCTTCTCGAAGTCGTCGAGCGTGACCGTGCCCTTGCCCACGCCGAGCTGCGGGCGCATGCCGCTGCCGCTGGGCTCGTGGCACATGTTCGAGCAGTCGGGGAAATTGTTGGTGCCGTACTCGCGCACGAACAGCTGGTACAGGAAGGCGGCCTCGTTGCTCGCGCGGCCCGACGTGTAGAAGATGGCCTGGTTCGGGTCGGGCAGCGCGTTCAGGTGCTGCGCGATGCGCGCGAAGGCGTCGTCCCATTCGATGGGCACGTACCTGTCGCTGCCCGCGTCGTAGGCCATGGGGTGCGTGAGGCGCCCCTGGTCCTCGAGCCAGAAGTCGCTCTGCTCGGCCAGTTCAGCCACGGTGTGCTTCGCGAACAGTTCGGGGCCGGCGCGGCGCGCGGTGGCTTCGGCGGCCACGGCCTTGACGCCGTTCTCGCAGAACTCGAAGGTGGAGGCGTGGTTGCGGTCGGGCCAGGCGCAGCCGGGGCAGTCGAAGCCGTCGGGCTGGTTGGCCGACAGCAGCGTCTTCGCGCCCTTGATGGGAATGTCCTGCCGCAGCAGTGCATTCGTGACGCTGCGCAAAGCGCCCCAGCCGCCGGCGGGGCCCTTGTAAAACTCGATCTTCTGCTCGCTCATGCCGGGAGTGTTCGCGCGCGGGGGCCTGCCGTCAAATTGGATCGGCATATGCGGCGATTCAAAATGGAAATGAAGCGAGGCCTCAGGCGCCGCGCGCGTCCTGCATCAGCAACCCGCGCAGCTTGCTGCGCAGCGGCGTCTCTTCGACAACCTGCGCGCCTGCGATGTCATGCAGCGCGAATTCGCGGCTTTCGGCGTTGTGCAGATCGATTTCGCGCACCACCTGGCCGTCCCTGTAGACGAAGGCCACGTCGGCCAGCGCGAGCACGTCCTCGATGTCGTGCGTGATCATCAGCACCGGAATCCCCCACTGCTTGCGCACCTGGGCCAGTTCGTTGCGCAGTTCGCTGCGCAGCATGGGGTTGAGCGCGGCGAAGGGCTCGTCGAGCAGCAGCACCTGCGGCTCGCAGGCCAGCGCGCGCGCCAGCGCCACGCGCTGCTGCTGGCCGCCCGAGAGGTTGCGCGGGCGGCTGTCGGCCAGCGCCGCGAGGCCGAAGCTCTCCAGCAGCGCCTGCACGCGCTCGGCATCCCTCGCGGACGGCTTGCGGCGGTGCCACGCGGTCAGGCCGAAGCCGACGTTCTGGCGCACCGTGAGGTGCGGGAACAGCGCGTAGTCCTGGAAGAGGTAGCCGATGCGGCGTTCCGGCGCGGGCACGTCGATGCCCCGGGCTGCGTCGTACAGCGTGCGGCCGTCGAGCCGCACATGGCCGGCCGACGGCTGCAGAAGCCCCGCGATGGCCTGCAGCGTGAGCGACTTGCCCGCGCCCGACGGGCCGTAGAGCGCGGCAAAGGGCACGTCGGTCTGAAAGCGCACGGCCAAGTTGAAGCGGCGTGCCCCGTCCTGCACCGAGAGCTTCAGATCGACGTCGATCATGGCTTGCCGAAACCGTAGCGCGTGAGCACTTCCTGCGCGGCGGGCGTCGACAGGAACGCGATGAAGTCGCCAGCCAGCGGCTTCTGCCTGCTGTCGGCCACCACGGCGATCGGGTATGTCACCGGTGTATGGCCGGTGGGCGTGAAGGCGATCCTGACCTTGTCGCCGGCCACGGCCGCGTCGGTGCGGTAGACGAAGCCGGCCTCGACCTCGCCGCGGCTCACGTAGTCGAGCACCTGGCGCACGCTGTCGGCCTGCACGAACTTGGGCTCGAGCGTGGTCCACAGGTTGGCGCCGTCGAGCACCTGCTTGGTGTAGCGGCCGACCGGCACGGTCGCGACCTTGCCCACGGCGATCTTCTTGACGCTGGCGCCGCCCAGGTCCTGCAGGGTCTTCACGCCCACGGCGCCCGTGGCGGGCTCGATGAGCACCAGGCTGTTGGTGACGAAGTCCTTTCGCGTGGCGGCGTCGATGGCTTTCTGCTCGACGCCGCGGTTCATCGTTTCCTGGTCGGCGCTGGCGAACACGTCCACCGGCGCGCCCTGCCCGATCTGCTGCAGCAGCACGCCCGAGGCCGCGAAGTTGAAGCGCACGGTGGCGCCCGGCTTGGCGGCCTCGAACTTGGGGCCGATTTCCTTGAATGCGTCGGTCAGGCTGGCGGCGGCGGACACGGTGATCTGCTGCGCGCCCGCAATCAGCGGCGAGGCGAGCGCAAGAACCAACGACAGAAGGCGAAACGGACGCATGGACAACTCCAGATGGTTGAAACGAAATCAGCGAAGAGAAAAGAAGCGGTTCGACAGCACCAGCACGGTGATCGACAGCAGCGAAGTCACGATGACCAGCAGCAGCGCGAGATCGTCATGCCCCGCCTGCACCGCGTCGTAGATGGCCATGGACAGCGTCTGGGTCTGCTTGGGAATGGAGCCGGCCACCATCAGCGAGGCACCGAACTCGCCCATGGCGCGCGCGAAGGCCAGCAGCGTGCCGGCCAGGATGCCGGGCCACGCCAGCGGCAGCGTGACGCGCAGGAACACGGAGAACGGCGATTGCCGCAGCGTGCTGGCCGCCGCCTCGAGCGAGCGGTCCACCCCGGCGAACGCGGCGCTGGCCGACTTGAGCACCAGCGGCAGCGCCACCACGGCGGACGCCACCACGGCACCGTGCCAGCTGAAGATGATGGTGTAGTCGAGGTGCTCGCGCAGCCACGCGCCCAGCGGGCTGCGGCGCCCGGCCGCCACCAGGATGGCGTAGCCGATGACGGTGGGCGGCAGCACCAGCGGCAGCATGAACACGGCCTCGAGCACGCTGCTGCCGAAGAACTTCTTGCGGGCGAAGATCCAGCCCAGCGCCACGCCGGCGACAAGCGCCAGCACGGTGGCCACGGCGGCGACCTTGAGCGACAGCACCAGCGGGAACCAGTCGGTCGAGGCGATGAGTGAATTCGTCGTGTTCATTGGAATACGGCGGCGATTGTTACACGCGCAGCCCCGAGGTTGTCACGGGGGTGCGCAAACCGACGAGTCTTCATATACTGGCGGATATAGCGTTGGACACCCTGGAACCCATGCGCCCATCCGCCCACGGCACCGTTGTCCGTTCGATCTCCGGCAGGCCGGAGCTTCGCCACGTGACGCAGGTGCAGGAGTGGCGCATCGAGCGTGCCATGGACGCCGCCGGCTTCGTGCTGTCCATCACCGCGCCCGACGGCGAGAGCCAGTCTTTCCTGGTGGCCGAGGACGACGCCAACGACATCGGCGAAGTATTGCGCCGCAATGCAGCGGATGCTGCGCCCTGATCAGCCGATCCTGTCGCCGGATCGCGTGCCCGGCAGCTGATCGGGCCTGGCCCCGAACCAGCCGGCGCGCTCGAGGTTCTCGGGCTTCATGGCGCGAGCAGACGCGTCAGCGCGCGAATGTCGGCCGATGCAGCAAGGCGCGCGGCGTTCTCGATGGCCCGGTAGTGCTTGACGATTTCCTCGCCCACCGGCGTCAGCGCCGTGCCCCCGCCGCGCGAGCCGCCGGCGGCGGTGTTCACGGCCGGCGAGACCAGCGCCTTGTTCATCTCGTCGATCAGCATCCAGGCGCGGCGGTACGACATGCCGAGCAAGCGGGCCGCCGCGGAAATCGATCCCGTCTCGGCCACGGCCTCGAGCACCGCGATCTTGCCGGGGCCGATGGCAATGGCGTCGTCCCGGTAGATGCGCAGGCGGAACTGGACTTTGGATTTCATGTTGGCGCGAAGCGTAAACCAATGCGGAGCGCCATTGTCTGCCCGGTGCGAGCCGCCCAAGCGCGGCGGCGTCGCCCGGACAGCCGCGGTCAGTTGAAGAACTTGGCCGCGCTCACCAGCGTCTTGTAGACGCCCCAGGCCAGCGGAATTCCCACCGCCACCCAGGCCAGCGCCACCACCAGCGGGCTCACCGTGTCGGCACGGCCAGAGCCGCTGCCGACTTCGGCCGCGGAGGCCTTCTCGTGCGCCAGCTTCTTCTCGACGGCCAGTTCGGCGTCGGTCATGAAGTGTTTGTCGGCCACCGGGCGCACCAGCAGGTTGGCGATGAAGCCGATCACCAGCATGCCCACCAGGATGTACATGGTCTGGTTGTAGACCTGCTCGCGCGGCAGGCCCAGGCCCAGCTGGTATTCGCGCATGTAGTTCACCACCACCGGGCCGAGGATGCCCGCGGTGGCCCACGCCGTGAGCAGGCGGCCATGGATGGCGCCCACGAACTGCGTGCCGAACAGGTCGGCCAGATAGGCCGGCACGGTGGCGAAGCCGCCGCCGTACATCGACACGATCACGCAGCATGCGCCCACGAACAGCAGCTTGCTGCCCGCGCCGGCCGACGAGGGAATGCTCGCGTACAAGACGGCGCCGAGCACGAAGAACACCGTGTAGGTGAGCTTGCGGCCCAGCTTGTCCGACAGGCTCGCCCACACGAAGCGTCCACCGATGTTGAACAGCGACAGCAGTGCCGTGAAGCCGCCCGCCACCACCGCGATGGCCGCCAACTGGGTCTTGTCGAGTTGGCCGTACTTGGCCGGCAGGTCGATCAGCGCGCCGCCGAACACTTCCTGCAGCATCGGAGACGCCATGCCGATCACGCCGATGCCGGCGCTCACGTTCATGCACAGCACCAGCCACACGAGCCAGAACTGCGGAATGCCCCAGACCTTCTTCACGTGCACGTGGCGCTGCGTGATCATGGTGTTGCTGGTCTGCGCCGGGGGCGGCGTCCAGCCTTCGGGCTTCCAGCCCGAGGGCGGCACGCGGTAGCCCAGCGCGCCGGCCATCATGAAGACGAAGTAGCCGATGGCCATGACCACGAAGGTCTGCATCACGCCCACGTCGGTGGTGGTGGAGAAGCGCTTCATCAGGTCGACCGCCAGCGGCGAGCCGATCATCGCGCCGCCGCCGAAGCCCATGATGGCCATGCCGGTCGCCATGCCGCGGCGGTCGGGGAACCACTTGATCAGCGTGCTCACCGGAGAGATGTAGCCCAGGCCCAGCCCGATGCCGCCGATCACGCCCGAGCCGAGGATCATCAGCCAGAACTGGTGCAGGTGGATGCCCAGTGCCGACAGCAGCATGCCGCCGCACCAGCAAAGCGCCGACACCACGCCGGCCTTGCGCGGACCCGCGCGTTCGAGCCAGCCGCCCCACAGGGCCGCGGAACAGCCGAGGAAGACGAAGAACAGCGTGTACATCCAGCCGAGCGTGGCCACGCGCCAGTCGCAGTTGGTGGCGAACAGCTCCGCGAAGAAGCTCATGTCCTTGGCACAGGCCTGTGCGCCGGTGCCGGCAGTGCCCAGCGCCTTCGAAAGCGGCAGCCAGAACACCGAGAAGCCGTAGGCCATGCCGATGCACAGGTGGATGGCCAGTGCGGCCGGGGGTACCAGCCAGCGGTTGAAACCGGGGCCCGCGATGATGCGTTCTTTTTCCAGGAAGCCGGGTTGCCGTTGCGATCCGCCTCCACCGATGCGCTCTCCTTCAAGAACGCCTGCAGATGAGCCTGCCATGTTTCTCCTTGTTCGCCTGATGTGTAATTTGTTGCCGAATGTTGGCTGCGGAGTGTGAGTGAGCGCTTCATGCGCCGTCAAATTCGATCAGCGCATGCCCCGATTCAATTTTTGAATGAGCGACGCTAGGCGCCGAGCGTGCCGCTGTGCTGCTGCACCTGTGCCTGCCACTCGGGCGTTTGAAGGAAAGCCCGTGCGGCGTCGAGCGCGCGCGAACTTCGCACGCCGTCCTGCGTCATGAAGCCGATGGGCGTGCGCACCTCGGGCGACACCAGCGGCAGCGCTTCCAGCTCGCGGTGGCTGCGCACCGCCGCCACCATCGCGCCCGGCAGCACGCTGCTGACCGTGCCGACGCTCACTGCCAGCGCGAGCGTCAGCACCGAGTTGGTCTCGATGGCCGGCGCCACCGGCACGCCGGCCTCGCGCAGCGCCTGGTCGATGATGGCGCGGTTGTGCATGTCGGGCGTGAGCAGGCACAGCGGCAGCTTGCCGGCCTCGGCCCACGGCATGGGCTTGCCGATGCGCAGATGGTCGGCCGACGCCTTCTTCGCGCGCCGCAGCAGGAAGTAATGTTCGATGCTCTGCGGCCAGGCCTTGAGCTTGATGCCCGGCAGGTGCATGCGCTCGGTGTAGCCGAGCGCGAGGTCGACCGACAGGCTCTCGAGCCCGGTCTCCAGCTCCTGCGAACTCATCGACAGCACCGCGGGCACGATGCCCGGATGCCGCTGCTGCAGCATGGCCGCAAAGCGCGACAGCATGGGAATGGCCGTGGGCACGGCCGCCATGCTCAGCCGGCCGTGCGGGTCGCCCTGCGTGCTGCGCAGCTCCTGCACCAGCACGTCGTTCTCGCGCAGCATGCGCTGCGCGGTGGCCAGCACGCGCTCGCCTTCGTGCGTGAGGCCCACGTACACCCGGGCCCGCTTGACGATGACGACGCCGAACTCGCTTTCCAGCGCGCGCAGCGCGTTGGACAGGGCCGGCTGGGTGATGTGGCAGGCCTGCGCGGCGCGGCCGAAGTGCTTGTGCTCGCTGAGCGCAACCAGATAGCGCATCGAGGCGAGCAGGTTCATGCCTAGGTGTTCTTGCTGATCGAGATGGTGGGGAACTTGGAGGAAAAGTCCTTCGCCTTCTCGGCGATGCCCACGGCCACGCGGCGCGCCACGGCCTTGTAGATGCCCGCCACGTCGCCTTCGGGGTCGGACACCACCGTCGGCGCGCCGCTGTCGGCCTGCAGGCGGATCTTGATGTCCAGCGGCAGCGCGCCGAGGTATTCCATCTGGTATTCGGCCGCCATCTTCCTGCCGCCGTCGGCGCCGAAGATGTGTTCGGCATGGCCGCAGTTCGAGCAGATGTGCACCGCCATGTTCTCGACGATGCCCAGGATCGGCACGCCCACCTTCTCGAACATCTTGATGCCCTTCTTGGCGTCGAGCAGCGCGATGTCCTGCGGCGTGGTGACGATCACCGCGCCCGTCATCGGCACCCGCTGGCTCAGCGTGAGCTGGATGTCGCCGGTGCCCGGGGGCATGTCGACGATCAGGTAGTCCAGGTCTTTCCAGTTGGTCTGGCGCAGCAGCTGCTCCAGCGCCTGCGTGGCCATGGGGCCGCGCCAGATCATGGCCTGGTCCTGGTCGACCAGGAAGCCGATCGACATGACCTGCACGCCGTGGCGCTCCATGGGCTCCATGGTCTTGCCGTCGGCGCTGTCGGGGCGGCCTTCGATGCCCATCATCATGGGCTGGCTCGGGCCGTAGATGTCGGCGTCCAGCAGGCCCACGGTGGCGCCTTCGGAGGCCAGCGCCAGCGCCAGGTTGGCGGCCGTGGTGCTCTTGCCCACGCCGCCCTTGCCCGATGCCACCGCGATGATGTTCTTGACGTTGGGCATCAGCTGCACGCCGCGCTGCACCGCGTGGCTGATGACCTTGGTGACGATGTTGACCGACACGTTCTCCACGCCCGGCACCGTCTTGGCAGCCGCCACCAGCGCCTTGCGGATGGCCGCGTGCTGGCTTTTGGCGGGGTAGCCGAGCTCGATGTCGAAGGACACGTCGCCCTCCGAGACCTGGAGGTTTCTGAGCGACCGGCTCGCCACGAATTCCTTGCCGGTGTTAGGGTCCGCGACGGCCTTGAGCGCGTCCGTCAGCCCTTCTGGGGTGAGTGCCATTGATCAAACTCCTGAATGGCCGGTAGTCTAGTGCGCTCTCCGGGCCTTCATCGAACAGCTCCTCAATAACCAAAAAATGCCAGAGACAAGCCGCGTCACCGGCCTCCTGCTCACCGGGGGCGGCGCCCGGGCCGCCTACCAGGTGGGCGTGCTGGAGGCGATCGCCGAGATACGGCGTGCCGCCGGCCCCGCTGCCGGCGCCGGCAGTCCCTTCCAGGTCATCACCGGCACCTCCGCCGGGGCCATCAACGCGGCCGCGCTGGCCTGCGGCGCCGACAGCTTCGACCACGTGGTGGCGCACATCGCCGAAGTCTGGAGCCAGTTCCGCGCCGAGCAGGTGTACAAGGCCGACTCGCTTTCCGTCATCGGCAGCGGCGCGCGATGGCGCATGCTGCTCGGGCTCGGGCGCTTCGCGGCCAACTGGATGCGCGTGAAGCCCAGGTCGCTGCTGAACAACTCGCCGCTGGCAGAGCTGCTGCAGCGCCTTGTGCAGCTCGACCGCCTGCCGCAGCTCATGAAAGACGGCCACGTGCAGGCGCTGGCGGTGACGGCCTCGAGCTACAGCTCGGGCGAGCACGTCACCTTCTTCGAGGCGGCCGTGCCCATGGAACCCTGGGTGCGCTCGCAGCGGATCTCGGTGCGCGACCGCATCACCCATGCGCACCTGCTGGCTTCATCGGCCATTCCGTTCGTGTTCCCGGCCACCGCGCTGCCGATGCAGCAGGACCACATCGAGTACTTCGGCGACGGCTCGATGCGCCAGTCGGCACCGATTGCAGCGGCCATCCACCTGGGCGCGCAGCGCATCGTGGTGATCGGCGCCGGGCGCATGCACGAGCCGCGCGAAGCGCCTGGCCCCAACACCCACACCGGCTACCCGACGATGGCGCAGATCGCGGGCCATGCGCTGTCGAGCATCTTCCTGGATGCGCTGGCGGTCGACATCGAGCGGCTGCACCGCGTCAACCACACGCTGAGCCTCATTCCCGAGGCAGCGCGGGCGGCGAGCGGGCTGCGTCCGCTCGACCTGCTGGTGATCTCGCCGTCGGAGCGCCTCGACGTGATCGCGGCGCGCCATGTCGACGCCCTGCCCGGCGCGGTGCGGTACCTGCTGGGCGGCTCGAAGGTGGCGGCCGACGTGAAGGGCGGCGCGCTTGCGAGCTACCTGCTGTTCGAGTCGGCCTACACGCGCGAGCTGATGGCGCTGGGCCGCGCCGACGCAATGAGCCAGCGCGACGAGGTGCTGCGGTTCTTCGGCTGGGCCAGCCCCGCAAGCGCGGCCTAGATGTGCAGCGCGGCGAGCACGCCCACCGCGAAACCCGCGGCGGCCACGCCGAACATCGCGCGCTCCAGCCATTTCTTCCTTGTGAGCAGCGCAATGGCGGCCAGCGCGATCGACACCTGAAGGACGGTGGTTGCCTGCGCCCAGCGGTGGTGCTGGTGCATCTGCTCTTCCGACTGGGCGTCCCAGCGGCTCGCCTCTTCTTCCAGCTTCTTCGCGGCGGCCTGGATCTCGGTCTTCTCCTGCTCGTAGCGGCTCACCTTGACCTGCCAGCCCTGGCGCTTGTCGTCCGTCGCGGTGTCGCGCGCGAACTCGGCCAGCGCCTGCTTGGTGCTCTTCGACTGGAAGTAATTCCACTGGTTTGACGCCTCGGTCTTCTTGATCGCGGCATTGTTCTTGTAGAGCCCGGCGTTGGCCTGCGTGGCGCCGCCCATGTACGAGAAGATCGCGCCGAAGGTGGCGATCACCGCGGTGCACATCGCGATCTTGCTGGTCATGCTCATGCCGCCGGCCTCTTGGCCGTGGCCGCCGCCCGAGGCGGCGTGTTCGAGTTCGTGATCGTGCGGGCCGTGCACGTGAAAGCCGTGTCCTGACATGGGATCCTTGTTGAAGCGATGCTGGGGTGGGGGCGCGCGAGTATGCACGCCCGCCGATGACAGTTGCCTCAACGCGCCGGGACGCGCTTGCGCCTACCGGTGCTCCCGCAGCAGCCATTGCTCCTGCGCCGCGACCACCTCTTCGCCCGAGCGCCCGGTGATCGCGCGGTAGACGCCAGGCGCGGTCGCGCCTTCAGTGCTGACCAAAAGCACGCGCGCCGCGGGGCCCAGGCCGGCGGAACGGCGCGCATCGGGGTCGGCCGCGAGCACCTGCAACGCCGCCAAGCCGGCCGCGCCGGACTCGCCACTGAGCACCGGCACATCGCCCGCCTCGCCGGTCGCGAGGGTGCGCATTGCCTGCTCTGCCTGTGCATCGGTCACCGTCATGAACAGATCGACGGTAGGCTGCAGGAAGCGCCACGCGAGCGGCGAGGTCTCCCCGCAGGCCAGCCCCGCCATCACCGAGTCGACCGAGCCCGTGGCACGCGCGGGGCGGCCGCTTCGCGCGCTCTGCAGAAGGCAGTCGGCCTGCTCGGGCTCCACGACGATGAAGGCCGGACGCGCGGCGCCATAGCGTTCCCAGAAATGGCTGGCCACGCCGGCCGCCAGCCCGCCCACGCCGCCCTGCACGATGACGTGGGTGAACGGGCACGGCCCGTCGGCGGCGGCGTGCTCCAGCAGTTCGTCGGCCAGGATGCCGTAGCCCTGCATGACGTCGCGCGGCACTTCCTCGTAGCCGTCGTAGGAGGTGTCGGAAACCACCTCCCAGCCGTTGGCCCCGGCAAGCCGCGCGGCTTCTTCGACCGACTCGTCGTAGTTGCCCGCGATGCGGACGATCTCGGCGCCCAGTTGCGCGATGGGCGTTTCGCGCTCCTGGCTCACCTGCGCATGCAGCACGATCACGCAGCGGCAGCCGATGCTCTGCGCGGCGGCGGCAAGCGCACGCCCATGGTTGCCGTCGGTCGCGCTGACGACCACGAAATCGCGCAGCGCCCCGGCATGCCGCCCCGCCAGCAGATCGCCGGGCGTCCATCCGCGATCGGGCCAGCGGCGCAGCACGAGCCGCAGCAGCGCCACCGGCGCGCCGAGCACCTTGAAGCTGCCGAGTGCCGAGCGTTTCGATTCGTCCTTGACGGTCAGCCCGCCGATGCCCAGTTGCGCCGCAAGGCGGGGCAGCGCCCATGCCGGTGTCGGCTGCGGCGAAAGCCGGTTCCAGCTCGACAGCCACTGCCGACTTTGCTTGCCGCGCGCGATGCTCATTACTTCGCGCAGGGATTCGTCGTAAGCGCGCCGGCTTGCCCGGGGGTTGGTGAAAAACATGCTGCTCAGCTCCCAGTGCCGGTCGATCGGGGAAGGCGCATGCGCACGAGCTCCGCGAAATAGCGGGCGCCCGTCGCGAGCACCTCGTCGTTGAAGTCGTAGCTGCTGTTGTGCAGCGGCGTGCCGCCGGGCTCTCCGTCGGCCCCGTTGCCGAGGAACACGAAGGCACCCGGCACCGCCCGCAGGAACGCGCCGAAATCCTCAGACGCCATCAACGGCACCACATCGGCGTCGACGTTCCCGGCACCCACCACGGCCGTGGCGGCAGCCACCGCGAAGGTCACGCACTCGGCCCAGTTCACGGTGGGCGCGAACTCGTGGGTGTAGCTGAAGTCGCATTCGGCGCCGTGCATGCGGCAGATGCCTTCGCTGATGTCGCGCATGCGCGTGGCCAGCATGTGCTGCACGGCCGGGTCGTAGCTGCGCGTGTCGCCCTTGATGACGACGTTCGACGGAATCGCGTTGCGGATGCCGTCGGTGATGAACTCGGTGCACGAGACCACCGCCTGCGCGCCGGGGTCGAGCGTGCGCGACACGATGGTCTGCAGCGCCAGCACGATCTCCGCCCCGATGACGATCGGGTCTATGCCCATGTGCGGCCGCGCGGCATGCGTGCCGCGCCCCTTCACGTGGATCACGAAGTTGTCTTCGCTGGCCATGATGCCGCCCACGCGCGTGGCGATGGTGCCGGCGCGCATGCCGGGCATGTTGTGAAGGCCATAGATCTCGTCGACCGGGAAGCGCTCGAACAAGCCGTCGTCCATCATGGCCTTGGCGCCGCGGCCGTGCTCCTCGGCAGGCTGGAAGATGAAGCGCACGGTGCCGTCGAAGTCGCGCCGCTCGCGCAGCAGCCGCGCGGCGCCCAGCACGATCGACATGTGGCCGTCATGGCCGCAGGCGTGCATCTTGCCGGGCACGGTGGAGGCATGGGCACGGTCGGCGGGCAGCTCGGTGATGTCGAGCGCGTCCATCTCGGCGCGCAGGCCGATCACGCCCTTGCCGCTGCCCACTTTCAGGTTGGCGACGAGGCCGGTGCCGCCGATGCCGGTGTGCACCTCGAGGCCCAGCGCCTTGAGCACGCGGACCACGAAGGCGGAGGTCTTCGCTTCCTGGAAGCCAGTCTCTGGCATGGCGTGCAACTGCCGGCGCCAGCCGGTGAGTTCGTCGCGCAGGGGGGTGTCTGCAATGTTCATGGCGAGATGCTATTGACAACGCAGCGGTATGGGCGCGCAAAATCGCGCCCATTGACGCAACGTTTTTGCGTCGCCCGCCCTCGCATGACACCTCTGGACGCCCTGGACCTTCGCCTGCTCGACCTCGTGCAGGCCAACAGCCGCATGCCGCAGAGCGAACTCGGCGAACGGGTGCACCTGTCGACGGCCGCCGTCAACCGGCGGCTGAAGCGCATGCTCGACGAGGGCGTGATCCAGCGCTACGGCGCAGTGCTGTCGCCCGCCGCGCTGGGCCATCCGCTCACCATCGTGGCCGAGGTGGAGACCGAGAGCGAGCAGATCGAACTGCTCGACGCCATGAAGCAGAGCTTCCGCGACTGCCCGCAGGTGCAACAGTGCTACTACGTGACGGGCGAGTGGGACTTCATCCTGGTCTTCGTGGTGCGCGACATGGCGCAGTACACCGCGCTGACCCGGCAGCTTTTCTTCCAGAGCAACAACGTCAAGCGCTTTCGCACGCTGGTGACGATGGACCCGGTGAAAGCGAGCCTCGACGTGCCCGTTTCACGCCCCTAGACAGGCAGACCGCGATGTACTCCAAGAACCGCCTCGACGCGCTGACCGACGGCATCTTCGCCGTGGCCATGACCATCCTCGTGCTCGACCTGCGGATCCCCGACGAAACCGCCGTGGGCGCGACCGAGGCCTCGTTCTATCAGGCCCTGCTGGCGCTGAGCCCCAAGTTCGTTCCTTACCTGCTGAGCTTCTACGTGTTGGGCGCGAGCTGGCTATCGCTGATCAAGGCCCGTTCGCGCGGCGAATCGGTGGGCGCGGGCTATGCGAAGTGGAGCCTGTTCTATCTGCTGTTCGTGACGCTGCTGCCCTTCTCGACCGTGCTGATGGGCCGCTTCACCTCGCACACCGTGGCAACGGCCATCTACGCGGTGAACATCGGCATCATGGCCGCCACGGCCTTCCTCCTGATGTCGCTGCTGCCAGACCCGGTGAAAGACGAACACTGGGTGGACCGGCGCATATCGCTGCTGGTGCTGCTGGCGTCCTGCGTGCTGACGTTAGTACTGAGCTTCTTCAGCCCCGGCAAGGCGCTGTTCGCGTTCTTGCTGAACGGCCTGGCGGGTATGTTGGTACGGCTGTACCTGCGCCGTGTGCCCAAGCCGAACTAGCTCAGGCTGATCAGCACCAGGACCCCGGAAACGAACCAGCCTTCCTTCCTGGCACCGGCAGAGCCCTCCTTCGAGATCGGCACCATCTTCGCGCGCTTCCAGGCCCGGATGTTGTTGGCGACCGCAAGGCACAGGCCGACCAGCACCAGCGGCGCCATGTGCCATACGCCCGCGGCAATGGCCGAGACGGTGACGATCAGCAGGCCAGCCATCGTGATGCCCGACGAGGTGCTGGCAAGCACATGCGACAGCTTGCCGCAGTGGCTGCATTCGACGGGCCTGGCACGGCTGGACCAGCGCTTGGCCATGCTGTCGATACCGGGCTGGCGGCAATGAAAACAGGTGGATGTCATTCGGCTCCGACGGAAACGTCGGGAGCTCACGATAGCCGAGCTTTCTCGAAGTGCGCAACCCTCAACGCACAGGCTGTGCCTGCAGCATCGAGCGCAGCAGCATCAGCACCGCGCACACGATGGGCGCCAGCGCCAGCAGCCGTCCGGGCTCGAAGGCCAGCCCGGCCACCGCGCCGACGAGGCAGCCGGCTTTGACCCACGCCGGCACCGCCTCCCAGCCGCGCCGGTGCGCCACCGCGAAGCCGATGAGCGCGACCCAGCCGAACAGGCCGCCGAAGACCGACAGCACCCAGCTCAGCAGGTAGAAGGCCGAATCCGCATCGCGGAACGCGAGCGCGGTGCCCAGGCCGCGCCAGGTGTTCCACCAGCCGTCGAACAGAAGAAAGCCGGTGGCCGATGCGGCCCACCAGAAGAACGCATAGAGGCTTGCGATGCCGGCCAGTGCAGCGAGCCAGCCGAGCAGGCGGCGGCTGATGTCGTCGAAAGGCATGTGATCGCGCCATGCGGCGATCTGTCCGTGGTCCATGTCCGGTGCTCCATTGAAGAGTTGGCAATGGGCACGAAGTTAGGCAGCGGATGCGCGGGCTGCGTGAAGCCCGTGTGAAGTACCGGAATCAGTCCTTTTCGGAAATTCCCAGCTCGGAGCACACACGCCCGAGCAGCGCCTTGAGCGACGCCACCTCGGTTTCGAGCCGCGCCACGTTGGCCTTGAGCGCCGCGACCTCGCCCAGCGACACGTCGTGCGGCGCATGGGCGGCGTCGGACGATGCGCTCCCCGGGCCCGCGACTTCTTCGGCCGGCGTGCCGCTCAACAGGTGCGCCCAGCGGCTTTCCCGCGCACCGGGCAGCCGCGCCAGCTTGACGACCAGCGCACCGGCCGGGCGTTCCGCCAGTTCGTTGAGGAAGCCCTCGACCGACGAGATGTCGGCAAAGTTGTGCATGCGGTCGCAGGCAATGCGCAGCTCGCCCGCCGTCTGCGGGCCGCGCAGCATCAGCACGGTCAGCAGAATGACCGACTGCGACGGAATGCGCAGCACGCGGTCGATGTTGTGCTCGTAGCGGTAGGCGCGCCCGCCGCTGGTTTCGGCGACGAGGCTGTAGCCCTTCAGGCTGTCGATGGCGGCCTGCACCTGCGACTCGGTGAGCTCGAGCACCGGGTTTCGGCTGGTCTTCTGGTTGCAGCCCGACACCAGCGAGTTGAGCGTGAGCGGGTAGCTGTCGGGCACGGTGCGCTGCTTCTCGGCCAGCACGCCTAGGACACGGGTTTCGAGGAGGGACAGGACGGGCAACGGATTGGACATGACTCGACGGAAATTCTCAAAAATGAAAACGCAAGGCACGGCACGGGGCGCGACCGCGTCGCAAGCCCCATGCGGCGAAACTCAGCCGCCGTTGATGCGGGCGACGAGCGCCTTCGTGAACGCCTCGGTGCCCGCCGTGCCGCCCAGGTCGCCGGTGCGCACCTTGTCGATGTTCAGCGTCTCGTCGATGGCCGTGCGCAGGCGCGTGGCCAGTTCGGGCAGCCTGACGTGGTCGAGCATGAGCGCGGCGGCCAGCAGCAGCGCGGTCGGGTTGGCGATGCCCTTGCCGGCGATGTCGGGCGCGGAGCCGTGCACCGCCTCGAAGATCGCGGCGTCGGCGCCGATGTTGGCGCCGGGCGCCATGCCCAGGCCGCCGACCAGGCCCGCCACCAGGTCGGACAGGATGTCGCCGAACAGGTTGGTCGTGACCAGCATGTCGAACTGCCAGGGGTTCAGCACCAGCTTCATGGCGCAGGCGTCGATGATGACCGTGTCGAGCTCGAACCTGCCCTTGTACTTCTTCTCGTACAGGTCGAGGCCGGTCTCCAGGAAGATGCCCGTGAGCGCCTTCATGATGTTGGCCTTGTGCACGATCGTGACCTTCTTGCGGCCAGTGGCCACGGCTGTCTCGAAGGCGTACTCCAGCAGGCGGCGGCTGCCCTGGCGGGTGTTGATGCCGGTGGCCATGGCCACGGCGTGCGGGTCGCCGTCGATCGGCACGTAGTGCTCGTGGCCGATGTACAGGCCTTCGAGGTTCTCGCGCACGACCACCAGGTCGATCTTGTCGAAGCGGCCGCCCGGAATGATGGTGCGCGCGGGGCGCAGGTTGGCGTACAGCTGGAACTCCTCGCGCAGCCGCACGTTCGACGAGCGGTAGCCGCCGCCCGAGGGCGTTTCCAGCGGCCCCTTCAGCGCGAGGCGGGTGCGGCGGATGCTGTCCAGCGTGGCCAGCGGCAGCGGGTCGCCGGCGGCCACCACGCCGCCCAGGCCGGCGATCTGGCGGTCCCATTCGAAGGGCGCGCCCAGCGCATCGAGCGCGGCCAGCGTGGCGTCGACGATTTCGGGGCCGATGCCGTCGCCGGGGATCAGGGTTGCGGGAATGCGAGGGGAGGTCATCGGCGGTGTCTCACTTTCTGTATCGGGGGCTGGAGCATACGTCGCGTGCGCGACAGTGCTGGGGGCCGGTGTACCCAAGGCACTGTTTGCCTGAGGTGTTTGTGGTGCGCGAAGGGGGTGGAGCGGCGCAAGGCGTGGGGGGTTGGATGCCGGCGTCCAACCCATGGCCGGACGCGGCCACCTAAAATGCCCGGTTCCCCGTCAGCCACTCCGAAAGCGCCCTTCCCGATGTCCGCCCCGCGCAAGCTCTTCGTCACCACCGCCCTGCCGTACGCCAACGGCAAGTTCCATATCGGCCACATGATGGAATACATCCAGGCCGACATCTGGGTGCGGAACCAGCGAATGAACGGCGCCGAGGTCAACTTCGTCTGCGCCGACGACGCGCACGGCGCGGCCATCACCATCGCGGCCGACAAGGCCGGCGTGACGCCGCAGGCCTTCGTGGCTGAAATTGCGGCCGGGCGCAAGCCGTATCTCGACGGCTACTACATCTCCTTCGACAACTGGCACTCGACCGACGCGCCCGAGAACCACCAGCTCGCGCAGGACATCTACCGCGACCTGCGGGCCAACGGCCTGATCAGCACCAAGAGCGTCGAGCAGTTCTACGACCCCGAAAAGGGCATGTTCCTGGCCGACCGCTTCATCAAGGGCGAGTGCCCCAACTGCCATTCGAAGGACCAGTACGGCGACAACTGCGAGGTGTGCGGCGCCGTGTACGCCCCCACCGAGCTGATCAATCCCTACTCGGCCCTGTCGGGTGCCAAGCCCGAGCTGCGCAGCTCGGAGCACTTCTTCTTCAAGCTCTCCGACCCGCGCTGCGAGGCCTACCTGAAGGAATGGACCGCCGCCCCCGGCCACGTGCAGTCCGAGGTGCAGAACAAGATCCGCGAATGGCTCTACAAGGACGACGAGGGCAAGGGCGGCCTCGGCGACTGGGACATCAGCCGCGACGCGCCCTACTTCGGCATCGAGATCCCCGATGCGCCGGGCAAGTACTTCTACGTGTGGCTCGACGCCCCCGTGGGCTACCTGGCTTCGCTGAAGAACCTGCTGGACAAGCGCTGCATCGAACTCGGCGGCGACGGCATCTCGTACACCGAGTACATGGCCGACCCCGACCTCGAGCAGGTGCACTTCATCGGCAAGGACATCATCACCTTCCACACGCTGTTCTGGCCCGCGATGCTGCACTTCAGCGGCCGCAAGGCGCCCGACGCCGTGTACGTGCACGGCCACCTCACGGTGAGCGGCGAGAAGATGAGCAAGAGCCGCGGCACCGGCATCGACCCGCTCAAGTACCTGTCGATCGGGCTCGACCCCGAATGGCTGCGCTACTACATCGCCGCCAAGCTCAACGGCCGCAACGAAGACATCGACTTCAACCCCGAGGACTTCGTGGCGCGCGTCAACAGCGACCTCGTGGGCAAGTACATCAACATCGCCAGCCGCGCGGCGGGCTTCATCGGCAAGCGCTTCGGCGGCAGGCTGGGCGAGGTGTCGGCAGACGGCGACGCGCTGCTGTTCACGCTGCGCGACGCGGCCACCCAGATCCACACGTTGTACGACGGCCGCGACTACGCCCGCGCCCTGCGCGAGGTGATGGCGCTGGCCGACAAGGTGAACGAGTACGTCGACCAGAACAAGCCCTGGGAACTGGCCAAGAAGGAAGGCGCCGAGGCGCGCCTGCACGACGTGTGCACCGTGTGCATCGAGGCCTTCCGCCTGCTCACGCTGTACCTGAAGCCGGTGCTGCCGGCGCTGGCGCTGAACGTCGAGGCCTTCCTGAAGACCTCGCCGCTGGTCTGGGCCGACGCGGCGCAGTCTCTGCCCGCGGGCCACGCCATCGGCGACTACAAGCACCTGATGCAGCGCGCCGACCCCAAGCAGGTCGACAAGCTGTTCGATGCGCCCGAGGCACCAGCCGCAGCGCCGGCCGCCGCCGCACAAGCCCAGGAGCTGCCCGGCGGCGAAGCCATCGCGTCCGCCATCACCATCGACGACTTCGCGAAGATCGACCTGCGCATCGCGAAGATCGTGGCCTGCGAGAAGGTCGAAGGCTCGACCAAGCTGCTGCGCCTGACGCTCGACGCGGGCGAAGGCAAGACCCGCAACGTGTTCAGCGGCATCGCCTCGGCCTACCAGCCCGAGCAGCTCGTGGGCAAGCTTACGGTGCTGGTCGCCAACCTCGCGCCGCGCAAGATGAAGTTCGGCATCAGCGAAGGCATGGTGCTGGCCGCGAGCCACGGCGACGAAAAGGCCCACCCCGGCATCCACGTGCTCGAGCCGTGGCCGGGCGCGACACCGGGCATGCGCGTGCGCTGATCCCCGGGCGGGACGGGGTCGATTCGGGGCGCGGCGTCGCGCGGGCCACAATCGGCGGGCCCATGCCTTCCCCGCTGAACCTCCACCGCTTTCGTCCACGCCTCATGGACGCGCTCGCGGACTACAACCGCGCGCGTTTCTTCAAGGATCTGGGCGCGGGCGCGACGGTCGGCATCGTGGCGCTGCCGCTGGCCATGGCCTTCGCCATCGCGTCGGGGCTCAAGCCCGAGGCCGGCATCTGGACGGCGATCATCGCGGGCTTCCTGATCTCGCTGCTGGGCGGCTCGGCGGTGCAGATCGGCGGGCCGGCGGGCGCATTCATCGTGATCGTCTACGGCATCGTCGAGCGCTACGGCGTCGCCAACCTGCTGATCTCCACTGCCTGCGCGGGCGTGCTGCTGTTCGTGGCGGGCCTCTTCGGGCTGGGGCGGCTGGTGCGCTTCGTGCCGCTGTCGATCGTGGTGGGCTTCACCAACGGCATCGCGGTGCTGATCCTGCTTTCGCAACTCAAAGACCTGCTCGGCCTGACGGTGGCGAAGATGCCGGCCGACGTGTTCTCGCAGCTGCACGCCATGGCGCTTCAGATCGGCACCTTCAACCCTTACGCCTTCGCGCTGGGCGTGGCTTGCGTGGCGGGCCTGCTGCTGTGGCCGCAGCTGCTGCGCGCCGAGTCGAAGATCGGCGCCGCGGTGCTGCGCGTCGGCGGCCGGGTGGCGCGCACGCGGGCCGTGCAGGTGGGCGCGCGCATGCCGGGGCCGATCGTGGCGCTGGTCACGCTCACGCTGGTGTCCTGGGGCTTCGAGCTGCCGGTGGAGACCATCGGCACGCGCTTCGGCGGCATTCCCGAAGGCGTGCCGGCCTTCGCGCTGCCCGACTTTTCATGGGAGACGGTGAAGCAGCTGGTCACGCCCACGCTGACCATCGCGCTGCTCGGCGCCATCGAATCGCTGCTCTGCGCACGCGTGTCCGACCAGATCAGCGGGCAGCCCCGGCACGACCCGAACCAAGAACTGATGGCGCAAGGCATCGCGAACGTGGTCACGCCCTTCTTCGGCGGCATGCCGGCCACGGGCACCATCGCGCGCACCGTCACCAACATCCGCTCGGGCGGCACGTCGCCGATCGCGGGCATGGTGCATGCGCTGACCTTGCTGCTGGTGGTGCTGCTGGCCGCGCCGCTCGCGCGCCATGTGCCGCTAGCGGTGCTGGCGGGCATCCTGGTGTTCGTGGGGCTGAACATGGGCGAGTGGCGCGAGTTCACGCCGACGCAGCTGCGGCATTTCAGCCGGCACTACCGGCTGCTGATGCTCGGCACCTTCTTCCTCACGGTGGTGTTCGACCTGACGGTGGCGGTGCAGGTCGGCATCGTGCTGGCTTGCGCGCTGTTCATCCGGCGCATGAGCGGGCTGTTCAGCGTGGAGCTGGTGACGCTGCAGCCGCCGGTGCTGACCTACCGCATCTACGGCGCGCTGTTCTTCGGCGCGGCGGCCAAGCTGGACGAGGCGGTGAACGCCGCCGAGCGCGCGCCGCGCGGCATGACGGTGGTGCTCGACGCCACGCACCTGATCTACCTGGACGCCACGGGTGTCGACGCGCTGCGGCAGTTGCACCGCGCGGTGCTGGCGCGCGGCGGGCTGCTGCGCATCGAGTCGCTGCAGCCCCAGCCGCGCGAGGTGATCGAGCGCTCCGGCTTTGCGGAGGAACTGGTGACGGGCCGGCCCGCCGCGGCCCACGGCGCCTGAGGCTGCCTCGGGATCAGGGCGCCTCGGTGCCCCGGTCGGGCGACGAGCCGCTGCGCACCACGCGCTGGTCGTCGTTCAGCGTGGCGGTGAAGACCATGGACGAGTTCGGCGGCTGCACCCAGCGCCATTCCCATTCGGTCTCGCGCCTGAGCGCATAGGGCGTGACCTTGGCGGGCTTGCCGAGCATCTTGCGCAGGTCTTCCATCATCATGCCGGGCTGCACCCTGGCGAAGTTCTCGGGCGTCAGCACCTGGCGCAGCGCGCTCATCTTGCCGTCCGTGCCGATGGTGATCATGTAGTTCTTCTGGCCCTGCGGCTGGCGGTTGTATTCGAAGATGCGGCCGCGGTCGGGGCCGTCCCAGATGTTCTCGGGCTCGCCGAAACGGGCACGCACGTCGGCCTCGGTGGAGACGCCTTCCTCGAGTTCGCTGATGTTCCTGGAGTCGCAAGCCGCGAGCGCCAATACGGTCGCCAGCAACGCCGCCGACATGCCGATCCCCCATCCTTTGCGATGCTTCATGCCGTCCCCGGTAAAATTCGCGCCATAAAGGTCCAGTCTATGTCCATCTTCCGCCGCCCCCACTACTCTTCCGAGATCACGAACTTCATCGAGGAGATGAAGGAAAAGAAGCCAACGCTGGAAGCCGAACAGCGCGCCGGCCGCGCCCTGCTGTGGGACAAGCACCTCGACCGCAGCCTGCTCGAGGAATACAGCGAAGCCCGCGTTCCGATGCAGCCGTACGTCTACCAGACCCAGCCCAAGTAATTCATCGGTGAAGCCGAATTGGCATCCAACCCTCGCCAGCATTGCGCCGACAGCTATTGAAATGATAGCGCTCGACCGATGAATGGAGACGAGGACAACGGCACGCTGGTGGTCGCCATGCCCGACGTGGTCGACCAGGTCGCGCTCGCGAGGCTCTATGGCGAGCCGCTGTTCGCGATGCCGAAGGACCTGTACATCCCGCCCGAAGCGCTGCAGGTGTTCCTCGAGGCCTTCGAAGGCCCGCTGGACTTGCTGCTCTACCTGATCCGCAAGCAGAACTTCAACATCCTCGACATCCCGATGGCGGGGCTCACGCGGCAATACCTGAGTTATGTCGACGAGATCCGCCAGACGAATCTCGAACTCGCGGCCGAGTATCTGCTGATGGCCGCGATGCTGATCGAGATCAAGTCGCGCATGCTGCTGCCGCCCAAGAAGGTGGCCGACGGCGAGGAAGCCGAAGACCCCCGCGCCGAACTGGTTCGCCGCCTGCTCGAATACGAGCAGACCAAGCTGCAGGCCGCCGCCATCAGCGCCATGCCGACCTACGGCCGCGACTTCTGGAAGGGGCAGGTCTACATCGAGCAGTCGCTGAAGCCGCGCTTCCCCGACGTCGACGTGGCCGAGCTGCGCGACGCCTGGGCCGACATCATGAAGCGCGCCAAGCTGGTGCAGCACCACAAGATCTCGCGCGAGGAACTCAACGTGCGCGAGCACATGAGCATCGTGCTGCGCCATCTGCAGGGGCAGCGCTTCGTGGAGTTCGAGAAGCTGTTCGACGTGTCGCGCGGCGCTCCGGTGCTGATCGTCACCTTCATCGCGATGCTGGAGCTCGCGAAGGAAACGCTCATCGACATCACGCAGGCGGAAGCCTTCGCTCCCATCTACGTCAGGCTGGCCTACTCGCCAAGCTGATCCAACCGGCTCCCAGACCCAGTGACTTCCGCCGTGCGCGACTTCGACGTCCTCATCGTCGGCAGCGGCCTGGCCGGCCTCTCGGCCGCGCTGCACCTGGCGCCCACGCACCGCGTGGCCGTACTCACCAAGCGCGCGCTGGCCGACGGCTCCAGCGCCTGGGCGCAGGGCGGCATCGCCGCGGTGCTGGCGGCCGGCGACAGCTTCGACGCGCACGTGGAAGACACGCTGGTGGCCGGCGCCGGCCTGTGCGATGCCGAGGCCACGCGCTTCGTGGTCGAGCATGCGCCCGAGGCCATCGGCTGGCTGCGTGAGCTGGGCGTGCCCTTCTCGGAAGAAGACGGCGGCCTGCACCTGACGCGCGAAGGCGGCCACAGCCAGCGCCGCATCGTGCACGTGACCGACGCCACCGGCGCGGCGGTGCAGCAGGTGCTGATCGAGCGGGTGCGCCGCACGCCGAACATCACGCTGTTCGAGCACCACACGCTGGTCGACCTGATCACCGGCCGCAAGCTCGGGCTCGCCGACCCGGCCTGCCAGGGCCTTTACGCGCTCGACGACAAGACCGACGAGGTGCTGGCCTTTAGCGCGCCGCACACCATCCTGGCGACGGGCGGCGCGGGCAAGGTGTACCTGTACACCACCAACCCCGACACAGCCACCGGCGACGGCATCGCCGCCGCCTGGCGCGCGGGCTGCCGGGTGTCGAACATGGAGTTCATCCAGTTCCACCCGACCTGCCTGTACCACCCGCACGCCAAGTCTTTCCTGATCAGCGAGGCGGTGCGCGGCGAAGGCGGGCTGCTCAAATTGCCCGACGGCACGCGCTTCATGCCGGCTCACGATGAGCGCGCCGAACTCGCGCCGCGCGACGTCGTGGCCCGCGCCATCGACTTCGAGATGAAGAAGCACGGCCTGGACTGCGTGCACCTCGACATCTCGCACCAGCCGGCCGCGTTCCTGAAGGAGCACTTCCCCAACATACTGGCGCGCTGCGCGGAGCTGGGCATCGACATCACGCGCGAGCCGATCCCCGTGGTGCCGGCCGCGCACTACACCTGCGGCGGCGTGCTCGGCGACCTGAGCGGGCGCACCGACGTGCCCGGCCTCTATGCCATCGGCGAGACCGCATGCACCGGCCTGCACGGCGCCAACCGGCTGGCCAGCAACTCGCTAGTCGAATGCATGGTGTTCGCGCGCGCGGCTGCCGGCGCCATCGCCTCGGCACCGGTGCGCGAGCGCGCCGAGCTGCCGGCCTGGGACGACAGCCGCGTCACCGACGCCGACGAGGCCGTGGTCATCTCGCACAACTGGGAGGAGCTGCGCCGCTTCATGTGGGACTACGTTGGCATCGTGCGCACCAACAAGCGCCTTGAGCGCGCGAGCCACCGCATCGCGCTGCTGCAGGCCGAGATCCACGAGTTCTATGCGAACTTCCACGTCACGCGCGACCTGCTCGAACTGCGCAACCTGGTTCAGGTGGCCGAGCTGATCGTGCGCTCCGCGCAGGCCCGCCACGAAAGCCGTGGCCTGCATTTCAGCCGCGACTACCCCTCGCTCGCCGAGCGCGCCGCACCCACGGTGCTGGCGCCTGCGGCCGACGGTTAGCCCCACCCGCTTCGTTTTCTTCACTCAAGGATGCCCGGCCACCGACGCCCGCAGGGAGAAACCCAACCATGTCGAACACCACCCCGCCGGCCTCGCCCTGAGGCAGCCTGCCGACGACCCGCTGCACGCCGTGCAAATACAAAGGAACAAAGGAACAGCTCCCCATGTACATCGCAAACACCATCGAAGAACTGCGCGGCCGCCTGTCCGCCAGCAAGCGCCCCGCCTTCGTGCCCACCATGGGCAACCTGCACGACGGCCACATCGCGCTGGTGAAGCAGGCCAGGCCGCTGGGCGACGCCACGGTCGCGAGCATCTTCGTCAACCGGCTGCAGTTCCTGCCGCACGAAGACTTCGACACCTACCCGCGCACCTGGGACAGCGACTGCGAGAAGCTGCGCGCCGCCGGTTGCGACGTGCTGTTCGCCCCCACCGAGAAGGTGCTGTACCCCGAGCCCCAGACCTGCAAGGTGCACCCCGACCCGGCGCTGGCCGACATCCTTGAAGGGCACTTTCGCCCCGGCTTCTTCATCGGCGTGTGCACGGTGGTGATGAAGCTCTTCCAGTGCGTGCAGCCGCGCGTGGCGGTGTTCGGCAAGAAGGACTACCAGCAGCTGATGATGATCCGCCACATGGTGCGGCAGTTCGCGATGCCCATCGAGATCGTGGGCGGCGAGACCTTCCGCGCCGACGACGGACTGGCGCTGTCGTCGCGCAACGGCTACCTGAGCAAGGACGAGCGCGCGGAGGCCGTGCAGCTGTCGAAGGCGCTGCGGGCCATGGCCGAGGCGTTGCGCGAGGGCGAGCGCGATTTGGCCGCGATAGAAGCGCGGGCAATGCAGTCGCTGGCGCAGCGCGGCTGGCAACCGGACTATCTTGTGCTGCGGCGCCGTTCCGACCTGCAGGCGCCGTCCGCCGGGGAACCGCTCGTGGCACTGGCCGCGGCGCGCCTGGGCAGCACGCGGCTGATCGACAACCTGGAGATCGAGGCTCTCGCAACGCCATGAGCTACAGCGTCAAGGAAATCTTCTACACCCTGCAGGGCGAAGGCGGCCAGGCCGGCATGCCGGCCGTGTTCTGCCGGTTTGCCGGCTGCAACCTCTGGAGCGGCCGCGAGGAAGACCGGGCCTCCGCCGTCTGCCGCTTCTGCGACACCGATTTCGTGGGCACCGACGGCACGCTGGGCGGCAAGTTCAAGACCGCCGACCTGCTGGCCGACACCATCGCCGCGCAATGGCCCATCGGCGATGCCGACCACCGGCTGGTGGTGCTCACCGGCGGCGAGCCGCTGCTGCAGGTCGATGCGGCGCTGGTCGACGCGCTGCATGCGCGGCGCTTTCGCATCGCGGTGGAAAGCAACGGCACGGTCGAGGCGCCGGAAGGCATCGACTGGCTGTGCATCAGCCCCAAGGCCGGCGCGCCGTGGGTGCAGCAGCGCGGCCAGGAACTGAAGCTGGTGTGGCCGCAGGCGGCGTTCGACCTCGACACGATGGCGCGCACCGGCGAATTCACGCACCGTTTCCTGCAGCCGATGGACGGCCCCGACCGGGTCGCGAACACCGAGCTCTGCATTGCCGAATGCATGAAGCAGCCCGTGTGGCGGCTCAGCGTGCAGACCCACAAGATCACCGGCATCCGCTGAAGCGGCCGCCTCCTTTTTTCTCCGAGTTTCTTTTTTTGACGATGCGCTTCACCATCAGCCAACGCTTTTTCTTCGACGCCGCCCACACGCTGAAGCGGGAGATCGAAGTCGAAGGCAGCCGCCGTATCCACGGCCATACGTACCACGCGGAGGTGTGGCTTGCCGGCGAGCGCGATCCGGTGACGGGCATGGTGATCGACCTGGGGCTGCTGCGCCGGCGGCTGGAAGATGTGCGCGAGCAGCTGGACCATCACCTGCTGGACGACGTGCCCGGGCTGCATCCGCCGACGCTGGAGAACCTTTGCGTGTTCATTGCGGAGGCGTTGCCGGATTTGAGGGCGTCGCTGGCAAAAGTGCGGGTGTGGCGCGAAGCGCTGGGCGATTCCTGCACCGTGGACTTCTAGCATTTTCTTTTTCCCTCCCCTTCCGGGGGAGGGCCGGGGTGGGGGCAAGCGGCGCCACCACCGGGCACGCTCCGCCTGCCCCCATCCCAACCTTCCCGCAGAGGGGGAAGGAGCCAAGACGGGTCAGGCGGCGCCGATGCCGGCAATCAGGCTGCCGGGCGCCTGCCCGTTCTTCAGCCCGGCCGTGAACGCCAGCATCCGATCGATTGGCACCCGCGCCCGCAGCCCCAGCGCCGGATCGACATGGATCTCGCCCGCGCCGGTTTCCAGCGCGTTCGCCAGCTCCACCAGCCCGTTCATCGCCATCCACGGGCAATGCGCGCAGCTCTTGCAGGTGCCGCCGTTGCCGGCCGTGGGTGCTTCGATGAAGGTCTTGCCCGGATTCAGCGTGCGCAGCTTGTGCAGCATGCCGCTGTCGGTGGCAACGATGAATTCGCTCGCATCCATGCGCTGGGCGGCGTTCAGGATGGCGGAGGTCGAGCCCACCGCGTCCGCGAGCGCGACAACGTCCGAGGGCGATTCGGGGTGCACCAGCACCTTGGCCTTCGGATGCTCCTTCATGAGCAATTCGAGCTCCAGCGCCTTGAACTCGTCGTGCACGATGCAGGCGCCGTTCCAGCTGACCATGTCGGCGCCAGTCTGGCGCTGGATGTAGTCGCCCAGGTGGCGGTCGGGGCCCCAGAGAATCTTCTGGCCCGCCGCGTGCAGCGCGTTCACCACGTCGAGCGCGCAGCTGGAAGTGACGAGCCAGTCGGCACGCGCCTTCACCGCCGCGCTGGTGTTGGCGTAGACCACCACGGTGCGGTCGGGGTGCTGGTCGCAGAAGGCGCTGAACTGCTCCACCGGGCAGCCCAGGTCGAGCGAGCAGTTCGCGTCCAGGTCGGGCATCAGCACGCGTTTCTCGGGCGACAGGATCTTCGAGGTCTCGCCCATGAAGCGCACGCCAGACACCACCAGCGTCTGCGCGGCATGGTCGCGGCCGAAGCGTGCCATCTCGAGCGAATCGCTCACGATGCCGCCGGTTTCCTCGGCCAGGTCCTGCAGGTCGGGGTGCACGTAGAAGTGCGACACCATCACCGCGCCTCTTCCCCCATCATGTTCGCGCAGCAGGCGGCGGATGCGCTCCTTCAGCGCGATGCGCTCGTCGGGCGAGGGCTCGGGCGGCACACGGGCCCAGGCGTGGCGGGTGTCGCAGGCGGAGCCCGCCTGCGATCCGGCGGGCTGTTCGTAGTCGACGTCGATGACGGAAGCGGTCGTCATGGCAAGAAGGCTCAGTTGTCCTGGAAGCGCATCGAATAGTCGACGGCTTTCACGTCCTTGGTCAGTGCGCCGACGGAAATGCGGTCGACGCCGGTCTCGGCCAGGGCGCGCAGGCCGTCGAGCGTGACGCCGCCGGAAATTTCCAGCACGGCCTTGCGGTCGTCGCCCACGGCGTCGTTGATGCGCACGGCTTCGCGCAACGTGGGCAGGTCCATGTTGTCGAGCAGCACCATGCGCGCGCCGGCTTTCAGCGCCTCGTGCAGCTGGGCCAGCGTCTCGACCTCGACCTCGACGAAAGCGGCCTGCGACGCCACCGGCGCGACAGCACGCAGCGCCGCGGCAACGCCGCCGGCGGCGGCAATGTGGTTTTCCTTGATGAGCACCGCGTCGTACAGGCCGATGCGGTGGTTCAGGCCGCCGCCGGTGCGCACCGCGTACTTCTGCGCCAGGCGCAGGCCCGGAATGGTCTTGCGCGTGTCGACGATGCGCGCGCGCGTGCCGCGCACCGCCTCGGCGTAAAGGGCGGTCTTGGTGGCGACCGCGCTCAGCAGTTGCAGGAAGTTGAGCGAGGTGCGCTCGGCCGTCAGCAGCGCGCGGGCCGCGCCTTCGATCTCGAGCACGACCTGGTCGGCCGCGCAGCGCTCGCCTTCGGCGCAGCGCCACTCGATGCGCACATCGGGGTCGAGCTGCCGCAGCGTGGCCTCGACCCACGGCGCGCCGCACACCACGGCCGATTCGCGCGCCAGCACGCGGGCGCGGGCCCGGCGGGCGGGATCGACCAGCGACGCGGTCAGGTCGCCGTCGGCAACGTCTTCCTGCAGCGCACGAGCGGCATCGGAGCGGGCCAGCGCGGCCACGGCCGACGCTGAAAAATCAAAGCGAAGGCTCATGGCTCTTTCTGTCTTCAGTCTTTTTTCAGGAGGAATGGCGGGGGGACGGCGCGGGCGGCACGGATTCCGGCACCGGGTCGCGGCCGGTGAGCGCCGCGACGGCGTCCTGCGGACCCACGCGGCCGTCGAGCAGCGCAACCACGCTCTCGGAGATGGGCATCTCGATGCCGAGGCCGCGCGCGCGCTGCACCACGGTGCGGGCGCAATACACGCCCTCGGCCACGTGGCCCAGCGAATCGACCGCCTGGGCCAGCGTGCGGCCCTGGGCCAGCAGCAGGCCGACCTTGCGGTTGCGCGACAGGTCGCCGGTGGCGGTCAGCACCAGGTCGCCCAGGCCCGAAAGCCCCATGAAGGTCTCGGCACGGGCACCGAGCGCCAAACCCAGGCGCGTCATTTCGGCGAGGCCGCGCGTGATAAGCGCCGCCCGGGCGTTGAGCCCGAGCGCGAGGCCGTCGCAAAGCCCGGTGGCGATGGCCAGCACGTTCTTGACGGCGCCGCCCACTTCCACGCCCACGATGTCCTCGTTGGCATAGACGCGCAGCGCCGGTCCGTGGAAAGCCTCGACGAGCGCATCGCGCACGGCGGCATGGGGGCTGGCGGCCACCAAGGCGGTCGGCCGCCCTTCGGCGACCTCCTGCGCGAAGCTGGGACCGCTGAGCACGCCCGCGGCAAGGTCGGGTGCGACCTGCGCCCATATCTCGTGGGCGAACAGGCCGAAGGATTCGGGAGAGGTGTCGAGCGCGGGCTCCACGCCCTTGCACAGCCACGCCACCGGCGCGGTGGTGCCGCGCAGTGCAACAAGCTGTTCGCGCAGGGCGGCCATGGGCGTGGCCACGATGACGAGGTCGGCGCCGGCCCGTGCCTGGCCGATGTCGCCCGCGCGCACGGCGAGCGAGGCCGGCAGTGCCAGCCCGGGCAGGTAGCGGGTGTTTTCCCGCGCCTTCGAAATGGCGTCGGCCTGGGCCGCGTCGCGGGCCCAGAGCGTGACCTCGTGGCGGCCCGCCGCATTGACGGCGAGCGCCGTGCCCCAGGCACCGGCGCCATGAACGCAGATCTTCATCGGCGTTGGCGGCGTCGTGCCGGTTTACTGTGCCAGCGTGGGCGCGGCCTGGCCGGAGGCCTGTGCCTGCTGCTGCTCGTACATCGCCTGGAAGTTGATTTCGGCGAGGTGCACGGGCGGGAAGCCGCCGCGCTGGATCACGTCGGCCACGTTGCCGCGCAGGTAGGGGTACACGATCTGCGGGCAGGCGATGCCGAGGATGGCGCCCATCTGCTCTTCGGGCAGGTTGCGGATCTCGAAGATGCCGGCTTGCTTGGCTTCGACCAGGAACACGGTCTTGTCCTGGATCTTGGTCTGCACGGTGGCCGACACGGTGATTTCGAAGATGCCGTCGGCCACGGGCTGGGCGTCCACGCCAAGCTGGATGTCGACGGTGGGCTGTTCCTGCTCCAGCAGGATGGCGGGCGAATTGGGTTGTTCGAGCGACAGATCCTTGAGGTAGACGCGCTGGATCTGGAAAACGGGATCTTGGGCTTGCTGGTCGGCCATGGCTGAACTTTCGAGGATCAAAACAATGCCCGCCGGGGAGAGGTTCCCGCAGCGGGCTGCAGATGAATAGGCGAACGATTATCGCCCGACGCCCGGGTCGCTCCCGCGACGCCGGTTGCTTTCTGTTTCAGGCGCCCTGCAGCAGTGGCACGAGGCCGCCGCGGCTGTCGAGGGCCATCAGGTCGTCGCAGCCGCCCACGTGGGTGTCGCCGATGAAGATCTGCGGCACCGTGCGGCGCTGGGTGATTTCCATCATGGTGTTGCGCGCCTGAGGGTCGGTGTCGATGCGGATCTCCTCGATCTGCTCGACGCCCTTGGACTTGAGGATTTGCTTCGCACGCGTGCAGTAGGGGCAAACGGCGGTGGTGTACATCTTGACTGCTTGCATACGATTCATCTCGGGGAGGTTCAGGCCTTTTCAACCGGCAGGTTAGCCTCTTTCCAGGCTTTCAGCCCGCCGGCTACCGCTTGGGCCTGCTCGTAGCCGAGCTTCTTGGCGATGGCCACGCCGCGCTGGGCGCGGGCACCGGTGGCGCAGACCAGCAGCAGCGGCACGTTCTTGTTCTTGACCGCGCCGGTCAGCTTTTCCTCGAGCTGGTTCAGCGGCACGTTCCTGGCGCCGATCATGTGGCCGGCGGCAAACTCTTCGGGTTCGCGCACGTCGACCAGCACCGCACGCTCGCGGTTGATGAGTTGCACGGCGCCCTGCGCGGTGAGCGTTCCGCCGCCCGCCCCCCGCACCAGCGGCCAGGCCAGCATGGCACCCGAGCTGAGCGCGATCAGGATCAGCATCCAGTTCGCGGTGACGAATTCGATCAATTTCACGGGGGTTCCTTGAATGGCAAACCGGGGATTTTAGAATGCGGGGTTTCGCAAGCGCAGCCAAAGGCCTCCCACATGCACAAACTGGTATTGATCCGTCACGGTGAATCGACCTGGAATCTTGAAAACCGCTTCACCGGATGGACGGACGTCGACCTCACCGAGACCGGCGTGGAGCAGGCCAAGCAGGCCGGCCGGCTGCTCAAGGCAGAGGGCTACGACTTCGACGTCGCCTACACGAGCGTGCTCAAGCGCGCCACCCGCACCCTGTGGCACACGCTCGACGAGCTCGACCGCACCTGGCTGCCGGTGGTGCATTCCTGGCGCCTCAACGAGCGCCACTACGGCGGCCTGCAGGGCCTGAACAAGGCCGAAACCGCCAAGAAATACGGCGACGAGCAGGTGCTGGTCTGGCGCCGCAGCTACGGCACCCCGCCGCCGCCGCTGGAAGCCAACGACCCGCGCAGCGAGCGCTCCGACGTGCGCTACGCCAAGCTGTCGCCCGAGCAGATTCCCCTGACCGAATGCCTGAAGGACACGGTCGCCCGCGTGCTGCCGTTCTGGAACGAATCGATGGCGCCGGCCATCCGCGCCGGGCGCCGCCTGGTGGTGGCGGCCCACGGCAACTCGATCCGCGCTCTCGTGAAGTACCTGGACGGCATTTCCGACGACGCGATCGTCGGGCTGAACATTCCGAACGGCATTCCGCTCGTCTACGAGCTGGACGACGATCTCAAGCCCCTGCGCAACTACTACCTCGGCGATGCCGCCGCAGCCGAAAAGGCCGCCGCCGCGGTGGCCTCGCAGGGTAAAGGCTGAAGAAACCCTCTCCCGCCGGCCCATTCGTGGAACCCCGGCAGGCAATTTGCTTCCAAGCTGTGTATATTGGTTCGACAGCCGCCGACAAGGACAACCACTCATGATGGGCCAGAAACTGAAGATCACCGGCTGGGTCGCCGCCGGCGCCGTTGCAGGCGTCCTGACCACCGTCTCGTTGCAGACAGTCGCACGCGGTTCGCTTGCGCCACTGCCGCTCGAGGAATTGCAGCAGCTCGCTGCCGTCTTCGGCATGGTCAAGAGCGACTACGTCGAACCGGTCGACGAGAAAAAGCTCATCTCCGACGCCATTTCCGGCATGGTCGCCGGGCTCGACCCGCACTCCCAGTACTTCGACAAGAAGTCCTTCAAGGAATTCAGGGAAGGCACGACCGGCCGGTTCGTCGGCGTGGGCATCGAGATTTCGCAGGAAGACGGCCTGATCAAGGTCGTCTCGCCCATCGAGGGCTCCCCGGCATTCCGCGCCGGCCTCAAGCCCAACGACCTGATCACCAAGATCGACGACACCGCCGTGCGCGGCCTGTCGCTGAACGAGGCGGTCAAGCGCATGCGCGGCGAAGCCAACACCAAGGTGCTGCTGACCATCTTCCGCAAGGACGAGAGCCGCACCTTCCCGGTGACGATCACGCGCGAGGAAATCCGCACGCAGTCGGTGCGCGGCAAGATCATCGAACCCGGCTACGGCTGGATCCGCCTCTCGCAGTTCCAGGAGCGCACCGTCGATGACTTCGTCAAGAAGATCGACGAGATGTACAAGGAAGACCCGAACCTCAAGGGCCTGGTGCTCGACCTGCGCAACGACCCGGGCGGCCTGCTCGACGCGGCGGTGGCGGTGTCCTCAGCCTTCCTGCCCGAGAACGTCACGGTCGTCACCACCGACGGCCAGCTGGCCGAGAGCAAGTCGATCTACAAGGCGGCGCCGGAGTTCTACCAGCGCCGTTCGGGCAGCGATCCGCTGCGCAGCCTGCCCGCGGCGCTGAAGACCGTGCCGCTGGTGGTGCTGGTGAACGAAGGCTCGGCCTCGGCCAGCGAAATCGTTGCCGGCGCGCTGCAGGACCACAAGCGCGCCACCATCATGGGCAGCCAGACCTTCGGCAAGGGCTCGGTGCAGACGGTTCGCCCGCTCGGCCCGGACACCGGCCTGAAGATCACCACGGCGCGCTACTACACGCCGAGCGGCACCTCGATCCAGGCCAAGGGCATCGTGCCCAACGTGCTGGTCGACGAAAGCGCCGAGGGCAGCCCATTCGCCGCCCTGCGCATGCGCGAGGCCGACCTCGAGAAGCATCTGGCCAGCGGCCAGGGCCCCGAAGTCAAGGACCCGGAACGCGAAAAGGCCCGCGACGAAGCCCGCAAGCGCCTCGAGGAAGAAGCCAAGAAGCCGCCGCAGGACCGCAAGGTGCCTGAGTTCGGCACCGACAAGGACTTCCCGCTGGTGCAGGCGCTCAACCGCCTGAAGGGCCAGCCGGTGCTCGTGAGCAAGACGCAGGTCATCGTCGACAACAAGGAAGAAAAGAAGGAAAACTGAGCCTGGTGGCGCATGGAAGATAGCCAGCTGCTGCGCTATTCGCGCCACATCCTTCTCGAGGAATTCGGCATCGACGGCCAGGAGCGCGTCAGTGCCGGGCGAGTTCTCATGATCGGCGCCGGCGGGCTGGGCTCGCCGGTGGCGCTCTACCTTGCCGCGGCAGGGGTCGGCCGCATCGTGCTGGTCGACGACGACGAAGTCGATCTCACCAATCTCCAGCGCCAGGTGGCCCACACGCATGCGCGCGTCGGGTTGTCCAAGGTCGAATCCGCCGCGCAGGCCATGCGCGACATCAACCCGGGTATTTCCATAGAGACGCACGCCGTGCGCGCCGACGAGGCACTGCTGTCCCGCCTGGTCAGCCAGGCCGACGTGGTGGTCGACTGCTGCGACAACTTCGCCACCCGGCAGGCCGTCAACCGTGCCTGCGTGGCCCACGCCAGGCCGCTGGTGGCGGGCGCGGCGATCCGCTTCGACGGGCAATTGAGCGTCTACGACACGCGCGACGCCGCCTCCCCCTGCTACGCCTGCCTGTTCCCGCCCGATGCGACTTTCGAAGAAACGCGCTGCGCGGTGCTTGGCGTATTCGGCCCGGTGGTCGGCACGATCGGCACGCTGCAGGCCAGCGAGGCGCTCAAGCTGCTCGCCGGCATCGGTCCGTCATTGGCGGGCAAGCTGCTGATGTTCGACGGGCGCAGCACCAGCTTCGACACCTTGCGGGTCGCACGCGACCCGCAGTGCAGCGTCTGCGGGCAACGCCCCGCTCAAGCGGCCGCCTAGGGTTCGATCAGGGCTGCTTCACAGGCTGTTTTACAGGCTCCTTGGCAGCCTTGGCCCTCGCGGCGCCGTTGGCTGCCGCACCCGCCGTCGGGCGGTTCGCATCGCCCAGCACACCCTGGCAGTCGGCGTTCTCGCCCGGACCGGTCTCGATGGTCGCGGCCAGCGCCAGCAGCGGGTTGATGGCCCCCAGCGCCAGCGCCGCAAGCCCGCGCTCGGCCAGCGGCGCCACCTGCAGGCCGCCCTTGGGCGACCCGAAAGTACCGTTCACCACCAGCGGCGTGCGGATCGACAGGATGTTCTTGCTCTTCGGCTCCGGACGGATCACGAAGTCCAGCCCTTCGGTCGCGAGATTGGCCTGTCCGGTGGCCGTGAACACCGCGTTGGTTGTGTCCACCACCAGCGTGCGTCCGGTCATCACCCCCTTGTTGACGTCGAATGCCAGGGCCGCGCAGCGCAGTTCGACGTTGCGGTCGCCGCGCAGCAGGAACTTGATGATGTCGCCGCCCACCAGCGTCGCGAACACCGGCAGCAGGTTGCCGAACTGGCCACGTCCTGAAATCACCGCCACGTCGCCGGAGACGCCGCCCAGCCAGTTGGCCACGGTGCTGCCCGAGCCCGACAGGTTCACGCGCCCGTCCAGCCGCCCCACGCTGTTGCCGGTGGTTTCCAGCTTGGGGAACAGGCGGGCCAACTGCATGGCGCGCACGTCCAGCGACGCACGGATGTCGGCGGGGTTCTTCGATGCGTCGATGCGGATCGCCCCGCCCAGCTTGCCGCCGGCCACGCCCAGGTCGAGCGGATCGAGCGTGAGCACGCCGCTGTCCAGCTTGACTTGCACGCTGCCGCGGTCGAGCGGGATTTCACGCACGTTCTGGATGCGGTCGGCGGTGTATTTCACGTCGGCATTCATGGCGCGCAGGCGCTCGAAATCCAGGGGCGCCGTCGGCAGCACCTTGCCGCCGGCCCGCTTGACCTGCGTCACGGTCGGCGGCGGAGCCACGCCTTCCACCGTGTTGGCGGTACGCGCCGTGGGCGGCAGGCCGATCAGCGGGCCGAGGTCGTCCATGTCCATCACGCGCGAGCGCAGTTCACCCGACAGGTACGGCAGCTTGCCGGACTGCTCGAAACGCATGTCGCCGGCGATGTCGGACAGGCCCAGCTTACCCTTGAGGCCGGCCACGCCCCAGAGCGTGCCGCGCTTGCTCAGGTCGCCGCTCAGCGCGTAGGGCGAGGTCTGCGGCAGCGCGATGCCCAGGAGCGGGAACAGCGCGCCCAGGGTCTGGCCCTTGAGCTCGAACTTGGCGTCGATGCCGTCGAGCCCCGACAGCTCGGCCACGGTACCGGCGGCCTTCAGCTGGGTCTGGCCGGCCGCCGCGTTGATTTCCATCGGGAACGGCGGCGCGCCCGCGGCGTTGATCTGCAGCACATTGCCGGTGCGGCCGTTGGCCGTCAGCGGCTGGCCCTTGTAGCGGCCCTTGATGCGGTAGCTGAGCGGCATTTCGCCGCGGCTGGTGTCATAGCTCAGGTCGGCGTGCAGGTCGACGCCCAGGTGCTTGGCGAGGAAATCGACCGCCCCGCTGTCGATCTGCACCAGGCCGATGCTGGGCACCGTGCCGGAGTCGGAGGTGTCCTTGCCCAGTGCCCAGGTGCGGCGGCCGTCCTGCTCCATCTGCAGGCCGACCGTGGGCGAGAACAGCGCGAGGCGCGGAATGTTCACCTTGCTGGCCAAGAGCGGCCAGATGCGGATGTCGAACTCGGCCCTGTCCGCCTTCACCAGATAGGGGTCGCGGGCCCATGGCGGATTGGCGAATTCGATGCCGTCGAACTTGACGGTCGCCTGCCGCAGCCCGAGGTTCACGTCGAGCCGGCGAGTGATCTCGAACTTGCGGCCGGTCTTCTCGCTCACGTAGCGGTTGACCGGCCCGCGCAGCACGTCCCAGGGGAAGAACGCCAGCACGATCACCAGCACGGCAAGCAGCAGCACGAGGAAAGCCAGTGACTTCTGCCAAAGGGGCCGGGAGCGGAAGATGTTCGTTGCCATGTTCAAAGGGATACCTTGGGCGCGGCCCGTCCAGGGTCGGCAGGAGACCGCAGAAACCGTGCGGCATGGCCTACGGCGATGCTTTGCGGATGCATAGTCGGAACCCGCCTACAACACCCGGCCCCCGAAGCTTGCATGATGCGCCACGAGAAAGCCTCAGTGTCCCGTTGCAGGCATTCCCGCAGGCGGGGGCGCTTCGAATGCTCCTGCCAACGTAAGAGGAAGCGCGGTTCGGCATGGATCCCAGATTGCAGACTTACGTCGTTGAAGACAACCTAACGATCCGTGAAAACCTTATTGGCACTCTGGAAGAGCTCACCTGCGCCACCGTCGTCGGCTTTGCCGAGACGGAGAGCGGCGCGCGCGAATGGCTGCGGGACCACGCCGGCGAGTGGGACCTCGCCATCGTCGACCTGTTCCTCAAGCAAGGCAGCGGCCTGGGCGTGCTTCAGGCCTGCCAGGCACGCAGCCCGGCCCAGAAGGTGGTGGTGCTCAGCAACTACGCCACGCCGGACATCCGCCGGCGCTGCGCCGAGTTCGGGGTCGACGCGGTATTCGACAAGTCGAACGAGATCGACGCGCTGGTCGACTTCTGCCTCGTGCAGGCGAACGCGTTGCGTGCCGCGGGCTGAAAGCGCCGCGCCGGGCGCCATCCCCGCACCCCTGCCGGTTTCAATCGATCAGCTTGTTCTTCAGCGCGTAGTAGGTCAGGTCGCTGTTGGAGGAGAGGTTCATCTTCTCCATCAGGCGGGTGCGGTAGGTGCTGACCGTCTTCACGGACAGGGACAGCGTCTTGGCGATGTCGCCGGCGGTTTCGCCCTTGGCCAGTTTCAGGAACACCTGGAATTCGCGCTCCGAGAGCTGCTCGTGCGGCGCGGCGTCGTCCTTGCGGTCGAGCTGGCGGGCCAGCAGTTCGGCCACGGCGGGCGTGATGTAGCGCCGGCCCAGGGAAATGGTGCGGATGGCGTTGACGATCTCGATGGGATCGCACTCCTTGTTGAGGTAGCCGCTCGCGCCCTGACGGATCAGGTTCATCGCGTAGTGCTCCTCGGGGTAGCCGCTCAGGATCAGGATGCCCACGTCCGGCGCCTTGGCGCGGATCATGGCGAGCGCGTCGATCCCGCTTTGCCCCGGCATCGAAAGGTCCATGACCAGCACGTCCAGCTCCGTGGTGCGTACCAGTTCGATGGCTTCACGCCCGCTGGCCGCCTCACCCGCCACGCGCAGGTCCACGTGTTCGGAGAAGAACTGCCGGAGGCCGGATCGCACGATGGCGTGGTCGTCCACAATTCCGATTTTGATCATCTGTTACTTTCGTCGTTGTGTTGCGCGCATGCGGGCCGCAACATTCCGCGTCCCTGATTGTTAGTCAATTATTCACGAACTTGCGTAGTAAGCAGCCTTGAAAGTTTCATGCACTGGTTAGCCCCTCCAAAAATGGCCGTGAGCCTGCTGCTCGCGGCGCTCGCCGCGCTGGCCCTCGTCGGTATCAACGAGGCCGGCTACCGGCAGTCCAGCCGCGCCCTTGCCGACATCGAGGAGGCGCAGCAGGTGCGCGGCACGCTCAACCAGATCCTGCAGAACATGCTGGACGCCGAGACCGGCCAGCGAGGTTACCTGCTGACCGGCGAGACGAGCTACAGGCAACCCTACGACACCGCGGTCAAGGAAGTCGACGGCAACCTCGCGACGCTGCGCCGGCTCTATGCCGGGCGGCCGGCCGAACTCAACCAGCTGACGGAGCTTTCCAAGCACGTGCTGCGCAAGGTGGCGGAAATGGACATGAGCGTGCGCCTGCGCCAGGACGGCAAGGAAGACGCCTGGAAGTTCGTCATCACCACCGACGTAGGCCGCGAGGAGATGGATTCGATCCGCGCCACGGCGGGCGAGCTGGTCAGGATCAGCAACGACACGCTGCACCAGAGCCAGGCGCAGGTGCTCAAGTCGCTGCAGCTGGCCCGCATCGGCACCGCCATCGTGGCGCTGGCCGCGCTGATCGCCTTCTTCCTGTACCTGCGGCAGACGCACGCGCTGCGCTCCATCGGCGAGCGGCAGCAGGAAACCCTGCAGCGCGAGCGCAACGCGCTGGAAGACGAGGTGCGGGAGCGCACCGCCTCCCTGGCCGAACTGGCCACCCACCTGCAGGACGTGCGCGAAACCGAGCGCGGCTACCTTGCGCGCGAACTGCACGACGAGCTGGGCTCGCTGCTCACGGCCGCGAAGCTGGACGTGGCGCGCCTGAAGTCGCGGCTGGCGGATGCGCCCGACGCCATCCAGCGGCTGCAGCATCTGACCGAGCTGCTCAACAGCGGCATCGCGCTCAAGCGCCGCATCATCGAGGACCTGCGGCCCTCGTCGCTGTCGAACCTCGGGCTGGTCGCGTCGCTGGAGATCCTCGGGCGCGAATTCGCCGAGCGCTCGGGCCTGCAGATCGAGATGGCGCTGGAGCCCGTGGTCATGGACGAATCGCGCCAGCTCACCATCTACCGCATGGTGCAGGAAAGCCTCACCAACATCGGCAAGTATGCGGAGGCCAGCGAGGCCACCATCGTGCTGAAGAACTACGAGAACCACGTGATCGTGGAAGTGGCGGACAACGGCAAGGGCTTCGACACCCTGCGCCTGCGCCCGTCGACGCACGGCCTCGCGGGCATGCGGCATCGCGTGGAGGCCGCCCGCGGCAAGCTGACGGTCTCCTCTACACCCGGCAGGGGCACGCGCCTGAGCGCCATGCTGCCGGTGGTGCGCCCCGCCTGAGGCTGGCGCCGCCATCGGCCCCACCGCCTACTCGGCCATCTCCTACGCACCCCGCCCCCGACCGCTGACAGGTCCCGGCCGGGGGGGCACTTAAGGTTGCTCCTGTGCCATTCGAAGCCTCCCGACTCCCCTGTCTGGAAGCTCCCGGATGTGCCGTTTTTCAAAACAACGAGGGAAGCCTCGAAGGAGTTCCACATGCTGCATTACGCCGTGGTGTTTCTGGTCATCGCGCTCATCGCCGCCCTCTTCGGGTTCGGCGGCATTGCCGCCAGCGCGGTCGGCATCGCCAAGATCCTGTTCGTGATCTTTGCCATCCTGGCCATCGCTAGCTTCCTGGGCGGCTTGCTCCGTCGCAAGTAGCGTAGTTACGATCAACAGGCTCCCGCATTTCATCTTCCCGGAAAGGACTTTCACATGAACACGACCAAGACTCCCTCGCAGCTCGCCGACGACGCCCGCCAGACCGCCAATGAAGCGGTCGAAACGACCCGCGCGTATGCACAGAATGCGGTGAATGCGGCGGGCGAAAAGGTCCGCGAACTGCGCCGCGACGCCGAACCGGCCGTCGAGCAGCTCGCAGCCCGCGTGCAGCAGGCGGTCCAGCGCGGCCTCGATGCCGCATCGACCACCAGCGCACGCGCCCAGCGCCGCATCGAGCAGGCTGCCGACGTCACCGGCCGCTACATCTCCGACCAACCCGTGCGCTCCGTGCTGATCGCCGCCGCCGCCGGCGCCGCCATCACCGCGCTCATCGTGCTGGCCAGCCGCCGCAGCCGGGACGACTACTGATCCGCTGACCGCTCGTTCCACCGATTCCCGGCACCATGCTTCATCCGATTTTTTCCACGGTGCTCGGGCATCCGGAACTCGTCGCTGAACACCTCGCCAACTACGCCGCCCTCGTCCGCCAGGAAACTGCGCAGGCGGGGCGCGGCCTCGTCGCCCGTATCGTCGCGGGGGTGCTGGCCGCGGCCAGCGCCATGCTGGCCCTCGGGCTGATCGGCGTGGCCGTGCTGCTGGGCGTGCTGCACGGCAGCTTTCACTGGGTGCTGGTCGCCGTGCCGGCCGTGGCAGTCGTGATTGCCGCGTTCTGCGCGTGGTACGCCACGCGCCCCAACCAGAGTCACGGTTTCGACGACCTGCGCTCGCAACTCGAGGCCGACCTCCAGGCCTTGCATGACGCCGGAGCCCATCATGGCCAGCGCTGAACGCACACCCCTGACGCCGCAGCAACGCCTGGCACTCTCGCGCCGAGCGCTGGTGCGCCAGCTCAACGGCGGCGGCGATGACACGCACGACGCGTTTCTGAACCACGCACCTTCCAGCGCGCCCGACGACGACCTGGAATACGAACACCACGACGCCGCGCAGGCAGGCCGCGCGGATCGCCCCCCGAGCTTCGGCGGCGTCTGGCTGCCTCTGGGCCGCAGCATCCTGCAGCGCTGGTGGCGCCGCCACCCGGCCCATGCGGCAGGCCAGCTGGCCCGCCCGGTGCTCGAGCACTACGCCCGCAAGCAGCCTGCCAAGCTGATGGCCACTGCCGCGGCCACCGGTGCGGCGCTGGTGCTGGTGAGGCCGTGGCGCCTGCTCTCCGTCACGGCCGTGCTGGCTGCGGTACTGAAGACATCCGACGTGGCTGACGTCGTCAACACGTTGATGCAGAAGAACACAAGCCCCCCACGAAAGGACCCCCCATGAAAGCCGATGTTTCCTCATCCGACAAGGCCTCGGAACACAAGCACCTGGTGCTCGACCAGAGTGGCCTCGACGCCGCGCGCAAGAGCCTGGACGACGGCGCCGTCACGCCCAGCTACGGGCCCTGGCGCGACGACGTGGTCAAGCTGCTGAACGACGCGCTGGCCACCGAACTGGTGTGCGTGCTGCGCTACAAGCGCCACTACTTCACCGCCAACGGCGTCGAGTCGCCGGCCATTGCCGACGAATTCCTCGTGCATGCGAACGAAGAATCCGGCCATGCCGACCGTATTGCCGAGCGCATCGTGCAACTGGGCGGCGAGCCCGACTTCGCACCCAATCATCTGCTGGAGCGCAGCCACGCGGCCTACGACGAATCCACCGACCTGCAGTCCATGGTGCGCGCCAACCTGATTGCCGAGCGCATCGCGGTCGAGTCGTATCGCCAGATGATCGTGCTGATCGGCGACAAGGACCCGACCACCCGCCGCATGCTCGAGGACATCCTCGCCGACGAAGAAGAGCATGCAGACGAACTGAAGGACTGGCTCGGGCACTGAGCCCACCTGATCCCCGGGCCTCTGAAAAGGGGCCCGCAAAAGAAAGAGCCCGGAACATCCGGGCTCTTTTTTGTTTGCGGCTCGCTTTCAGCCAGAAGCGAATCAGCTCTTCACTTCGAGCTGGTTGTCCACGGACGTCACGCCCTGCACGCCCTTGGCGATTTCCTCGGCGCGTGCCTTCGCGGCGGCGGTGGGCGCCGGGCCCTTCAGGCTCACGGCACCGGCCTTGGTGTCGACATTGATCTTGATGGCGCTGAGGTCCGGGTCCTTCGCCAGCCCGGCGGAAACCGAGGCGGTGATGGCGGCATCGTCGACCTTCGCGCTCACGGCGGCACCCGCTTCCTTGGCGGCTTCGGTCACGTTGGACATGCCTTGCTTGACCTCCGCGGTGGTGCCGGATGCGTCGACCTTGGCCTTGGCTTCGCGCACGGCCTCGCCGGTCTTGGCTGCGGCGGTATCGGCGGCCTGCTCGGTCTTGGCGACGGCGCTGTCGAGCTTCTCGCCAGCGGTGCGGTTGTCAGACTTGTCGCAGGCGGCCAGCGTCAGCGCGGCGCCCGCCAGCAACACGGCAAGCCACGCGCGCGAATGCGGCATGGCGGTGGATTTGGGATGCTTGTTCATTCGATTTCCTCCGTTCGCTCTCTGCAAAGAAAAAGGGCCGCGCGCACCAGACGCGCAGCCCTATGCGGCAAGTCAGAGCTTGTCTGCGCCCGACTTGATCGCGTCCTTGGTCTTTTCCTTTGCGTCGCCGTAGGTCTTTTGCACCTTGCCGGCTGCCTGGTCGGCAAGGCCTTCGCCCTGCAGCTTTTCATTGCCGACGACCTTGCCGGCAGCTTCCTTGATCTTGCCCTTGGCTTCTTCGACGCGTCCTGCCACTTGGTCCTTGTTCATGTCGCTTCCTTCCTTCGAGGGTGGGGTGAAATACCGTGGGCCGATATGACCCACTGACTTCAATCTAGGCGCTGGCCCGCGACCCCGAACGTGGCGGGAAGCCCGAAGCCATGTAGGACAACAAGGCTCAGGCGGAGACGATCCATCCTTCAAGCGCATCGAGGTCCTGCGGCAGGCCGTAGCCCGGCCCCTCGCTGCCGGCGCGCTGCCGGCCCCATGCGGCCTGCAGGAGGCACAGCACGGCGTCGATGTCGTCGCCGCGCGCATCGGCCAGCAGTTCGGCGCGCTGCGAGGCCGTGACCCCGAGCCGCAGGCCGAGCCGAGAACTGCCGGCTTCGAGCGCGGCCAACAGGTCGGTGCGCGCGGCAAGGCGCTCCGGGGTCTGCTTGCGCTGGTCGTCGCTCTTGTAGCTGCGCCGGCCGATCAATTCGCGTGCGAGCAGCCCCGGATAGGCCTCGAGCGCGATGCGGTCTTCATTGGTGCCCGGATGGAGCCCGGGAATCCGCGCGCCCGATGCCAGGAGCCGCGGAACGCCCGCATGCAGCATGTACGCGACCGGCGGGTTGACCCACTTCATGGACGGGCTCGATCCCGCGGGCAGGTCGGCCGCGCGGTGCGCGAACTTGCCGCCGACGGGGCGGGACGCGCAGAAAGCCGCGAAGGTGTCGCGGATCTGCGCGCGGCTCAGGCCGGCGTAGTGCAGCATCAGCGGCTCCCACTGCAACGGCCAGCCCAGGTGCTCGACCAGTTCGCGCGGCAGGCTGAACGGAAAGTCGAAACCGCCGACCCACGCGGGCGTGCCGCGCAGCCAATCGCCCCACGCGTCGAGCGAGGCGAAGCGCCGCAGGCCGTCGAGCAGCACGACGCCGTCATTTTGCAGTTCGCCGATCGCAACGACGATGGGCTTGCGCGAGGACGGCGCGCTGGAGAAATCGCAGCCGAACAGCATCGCTGCCTCAGCCCAGTGCGAGGGCCACCACGCCGGCGGCGATGAACATCGCGCCCAGCAGCCGCAGCAGCCGGTCGCCTTCGCGCAGCAGGTGCCCGCCGATCAGCGCCGCGAACAGCATCGACACCTCGCGCGCCGGCGCGACGTGCGAGATCGGCGCCTGCTGCACTGCGTACAGCACCAGCACATACGACACCGGGCTGAACGCCGCCACCAGCAGCGCATATTTCCATTGCGAGCGCCACATGCTCGCGGTCGTGGCCGGGTCCTTCAGCGCCACCGGCAGCAGGAGCACGATGCGCACGAGGTTGCCGAAGTAGTCCAGCAGGATCGGCGACATGGCGAGGAACTTGACCGCGTAGCTGTCGGCCACCGTGTAGGCCGCGATGAAGCCGCCCGTCAGCACGCCGTAGCGAATGCCCTTGTGGACCCGCTCGCGCTGCACCGGGTCATGCGCCTTGCGCCACAGCTTCGGACCGCCCGCCACCAGGAAGACGCCGAGCACCACGCCCGCGATGCCAGCCACGCCCAGAAGACTGATCTTCTCGCCAAGAAAGAGCACCGCCACCAGCGACGACAGCAGCGGCCCGGAGCCGCGCGCCAGCGGATACACCACCGTCAGGTCCGACTTGCGGTAGCCGCGCAGCAGCACGACGAAATAGAAGATGTGCAGCACGCCGCTGAGCACGACGAAGCCCCACTCGGCCATGCCCCAGCCGGGCACCACGTTCCAGCCCAGCGTGACGCCCACGGGCGCCCAGATGAGCATGTTGAACACGCTGGTCTGGAAGCTGAAGCGCGAATCGCCGTTCGCCTTCTTGGCGACGATGTTCCAGCCGGCATGGAAGATCCCGGCCAGCAGGATCAGCGCGAATGCGGAGAGCGGCACCCCTGGATCAGTGGCGGCCGACGATGGCGGCGGTGGCCATCAGTTCTTCGAGCAGCGCCAGCGAGACCTTGCCCGAAACCGCGTACGGGTTGAGTTCGGGTTTCTCGGAATATTTCAGCAGCGTCGAGGCATTGAGCTTCGACAGGTTGACCTGCCCCATCGTCCAGCCGCCGAAGCGGCGCTCGGAGATTTCCTCGTAGTGCAGCAGCACCACGTCTTTATGGCGCGCATCGCGCTGGATGTGGCCGTACAGCTCGCTGATGGCCATGCGCCCGCCCTCGATGGCCTGCAGGAAGGTGCCCGCGCCATAGCAGAGGATGCCGGTGATGCCGCAGGTGGTGTTGTGCGTGCGCGATTGCGCAAGGATCGACTCGATGGCCTGGGGGCTGGTGTCGACGGCGCGGCTGGCGTAGAGAAGTCGGACCAGCATGGCTCAGCTCTTTCGGGGAAGGAGAGAAAGGAATTCGCGGCGCAGGCTCGGGTCCTTGAGGAACACGCCGCGCATCACGGAGTTGATCATCTTGCTGTCCATTTCCTTGACGCCGCGCCAGGCCATGCAGAAATGCTCCGCTTCCATGACGAGGGCCAGGCCGTCCGGCTGGGTCTTTTCCTGGATCAGGTCGGCCAGCTGCACCACGGCTTCTTCCTGGATCTGGGGACGGCCCATGACCCATTCGGCCAGTCGCGCGTACTTCGACAGGCCGATCACGTTGGTGTGCTCGTTGGGCATCACGCCGATCCATAGCTTGCCGATGATCGGGCAGAAGTGATGCGAGCAGGCGCTGCGCACGGTGATCGGGCCGACGATCATCAGCTCGTTCAGGTGCTCGGCGTTGGGGAATTCGGTGAGCGAGGGCGGCGCCACGTAGCGGCCGCGGAACACCTCGTTGACATACATCTTGGCGACGCGGCGCGCGGTGTTGTCGGTGTTGTGGTCGTTCTCGACGTCGATGACCAGGCTCTGGAGCACGCCCTTCATCTTGACCTCGACCTCGTCGAGCAACGCTTCCAGTTCGCCGGGCTGGATGAACTCGGCGATGTTGTCGTTGGCATTGAAGCGCTTGCGCGCGGCGGTGATGCGCTCGCGGATCTTGACGGAGACGGGCGCACCCTCGTCGTCGTCTTTTCGATCGGGAAGGGGTTCGACGTCGGTTTTCCTCAGCATGGCGGGGATCGTACCAGTGAATGGCTCCAGACATTCGGGGCCGCAACGCCCGTCCCTTCTTGGAGCGATGCTATCAATTAAGGAGCGTGAAATCGGCCACCAGCGGCAGGTGGTCGGACATGCGGGCCCAGATGGGACCGCGCGGCACCGTGCAGGCCAGCGGCTCCAGCCTGCGTCCGTAGACGAAGTCGAGTTGGGCCACCGGCAGGCGCGAGGGATAGGTGAGCGTGCGCGGACCGCGCAGGTCGCTGGTGTCGCGCAGGCCCATGGCGTTCATGGCGTAGCGCATGCGCGCGCCCCAGTCGTTGAAGTCGCCCGCCACCACCACGGCCTCGTCGGGCGGTACCTCGCGGTCGATGAATTCGCGCAAACGGGCGACCTGCCGCACCCGGCTGCCCTTGATGAGCCCCAGGTGCACCACGATGGCGTGCACCCGCCGGCCCTCAACGTCGATCACCACGTGCAGCAGGCCGCGCTGCTCGAAGCGATGGTCGGAAATGTCCTGGTGGCTGGTGCGCAGCACCGGCCAGCGCGTGAGCAGCGCATTGCCGTGCTCGCCGTGGCGGGTGACGGCATTGGTCTCGTAGACGGCGGTGTAGCCCTCGGGCGCAAGGAAATCGGCCTGCGGCAGTTCCGGCCAGTGCGCGAAGCGGGCGGCGGCCTGCCGGTTCATCTTGCGCACTTCCTGCAGGCAGATGATGTCGGCGTCGAGCTGCTCGATGGCATGTCCCAGGTTGTGGATTTCGAGCCTGCGCGCCGGTCCGATGCCCTGCACACCCTTGTGGATGTTGTAGGTCGCGACCCGGAGGCTTTGCGCTGGTGCTGCTGGTGCTGCCGGCTGGTTCATCGCGCAAATTCTGGCAGCAACAGAATGGCTTCGGCGTTCGACGGGGAAAAACAGGCGTCCGCGGCTTGCTGGTAGGGCAGCCATTGCCACGCGGTGTGCTCGCGGGGCTCCAGCACCGGCACCACGCGCTCCGGCACGCAGAGGCCGAACAGATGCTCGGTGTTGTGGGTCACGCCGGGCGCGTAGCGGGCGCGCCAGCGCGGATAGATCTCATAGACGTTGCGCAGCTGCCAGTCGACCAGCTGCGAGGCCAGCGCCGTGCCTTCGCCGCACTGGATGCCGGTTTCCTCGGCCACCTCGCGCGCCGCGGTGAGCGCCAGCGGCTCGTCGGCCAGGTCCTTGCTGCCCGTGACCGTCTGCCAGAAGTCGGTTTCGGCGTCCGCGCGCCGGATCAGCAGCACATCGAGCGCCGGCGTGTGGATCACGACCAGCACCGACTCCGGGATCTTCCAGGGCCGGGGGCTGGTCGTCATGGCTGCGTCAGGCAGCCTGGGGGGCGTTGCGCAGCTTGATGTGCAGCTCGCGCAGCTGCTTCTCGTCGACCGGGCTCGGCGCCTGCGTCAGCAGGTCCTGTGCGCGCTGGGTCTTGGGGAAGGCGATCACGTCGCGGATCGACTCGGCGCCTGTCATCAGCATGACCAGGCGGTCCAGGCCGATGGCGATGCCGCCGTGCGGCGGGGCACCGTACTGCAGCGCGTCGAGCAGGAAGCCGAACTTGAGCTGCGCGTCCTCGGCGCTGATCTTCAGCGCGCGGAACACCTTGCTCTGCACTTCCTCGCGGTGGATACGCACCGAACCGCCGCCCATCTCGATGCCGTTGAGCACCATGTCGTAGGCCTTGGCGATGCACTTCTCGGGGGCGGTGTCCATGAGGTCTTCATGGCCGTCCTTCGGCGCGGTGAACGGATGGTGCACGGCGCTCCAGCGCTGGCCCTCCTCGTCGAACTCGAACATCGGGAAGTCGACCACCCACAGCGGTGCCCAGCGGTCGTCGAACAGGCCGCTCTTCTTGCCGAAGGCGCTGTGGCCGATCTTGATGCGCAGCGCGCCGATGGCGTCGTTGACGATCTTTTCCTTGTCGGCGCCGAAGAACAGGATGTCGCCGTTGCGCGCACCCGTGCGGGCGATGATCTCGGCCAGCGCGTTGTCGTCGAGGTTCTTGACGATGGGGCTTTGCAGGCCTTCGCGGCCGGCGGCGGCGTCGTTGACCTTGATGTAGGCCAGGCCCTTGGCGCCGTAGATCTTGACGAATTCCTGGTAGGCGTCGATTTCGCCGCGCGACAGGCCGCCCTCGGCGCCGCCGCCGGGCACGCGCAGCGCGACCACGCGGCCGCCGGCCATGGTGGCGGCGTTGGAGAACACCTTGAATTCCACGCGCTTCATCAGCTCGGTGAGTTCGGTGAATTCGAGCTTCACGCGCAGGTCGGGCTTGTCGGAGCCGTACTTGAACATCGCGTCCGCGTACGTCATGGTCGGGAACACCGGCAGATCGATGCCCGCCGCGTTGCGGAACACGTTGCGGATCATGCCTTCGAACATCTCGCGGATCTCTTCTTCGGCGAGGAAGGAGGTCTCGATGTCGATCTGCGTGAATTCGGGCTGGCGGTCGGCGCGCAGGTCTTCGTCGCGGAAGCACTTCACGATCTGGTAGTAGCGGTCGTAGCCGGCCACCATCAGCAGCTGCTTGAACAGCTGGGGCGATTGCGGCAGCGCGAAGAAGCTGCCGTCATGCACGCGGCTGGGCACGAGATAGTCGCGCGCGCCTTCGGGCGTGGACTTGCCGAGCATCGGCGTCTCGATGTCGATGAAGCCGTTGGCGTCGAGGAACTTGCGGGTCTCCATCGTCACCTTGTAGCGCAGCATCATGTTGCGCTGCATGGCCGGGCGGCGCAGGTCGAGCACGCGGTGCGTGAGGCGGGTGGTTTCCGACAGGTTGTCGTCGTCCAGCAGGAACGGGGGCGTGACCGAGGGGTTCAGCACCTTCAGTTCGTGGCACAGCACTTCGATCTTGCCGCTCTTGAGCTGGTCGTTGGTCGTGCCCTCGGGGCGCGCGCGCACCAGGCCGGTGATCTGCACGCAGAACTCGTTGCGCAGGTTCTCGGCCACGGCGAAGGTGGAGGCGCGGTCGGGGTCGCACACCACCTGCACATAACCTTCGCGGTCGCGCACGTCGACGAAGATCACGCCGCCGTGGTCGCGGCGACGGTTGACCCAGCCGCACAGGGTAACGGTTTGGCCCATCAGGGCTTCGGTCACGAGACCGCAATAGTGAGTACGCATGGCCATAGAGAGGACTTCCGGCGCCTTGGCGGCGCGTTCGTTTTTATGAGTTGGATGGCTTGGTCGCCAGCACGGCGGGGCCGCCGGGAACGACCACCCCCATCGAGACGATGTACTTGAGCGCTTCGTCCACGCTCATCTTGAGTTCGATGCAGTCGCTGCGCTTGAGCATCACGAAGTAGCCGCCCGTGGGGTTGGGCGTGGTGGGCACGTAGACGCTGAGGAAGTCTTCGTTGCCCAGGTGCGTGGCCACCTCGTTGCCCGGCGCGCCGGTAACGAAGGCGATGGTCCAGACGTTTTCGCGCGGCCACTGGATCAGCACTGCCGTGCGGAACGCATTGCCGTTTTCGGAGAACAGCGTGTCCGAGACCTGCTTGACGCTGGAATAGATGGAACGCACGACCGGAATGCGGCGCACCACGGCATCGCCCCAGCCCAGCAGGCGCTTGCCCACGAAGTTGCTCGCGATGGCACCGACCACCAGCAGGATGGCCAGCGTGAGCAGCACGCCCAGCCCGCGGATGTTGTTTTCGTACAGCCAGCGCTGCCAGGCGCCGGGCAGCACCCAGAGCGTCTGGTCCAGCGTGTCGATGATCCACTTCAGCACCGCCAGGGTGATGAACAGCGGAACGATCACCAGCAAGCCGGAGAACAACCATTTGCGCAAGGCGAGCATGGCGGCCGATCAGTCGCTGCTTGCGGGGGCCGGCGCGGGCGCCGGGGCCGCCGGAGCGGGGCTCGGGGCGGCGGTGGGCGAGGACGCGGCCGGCGCGGAATCGGCGGGCTTGGCGCCGTCGCCCGAGGCGGGCGCCGTGGCGGGCTCGGACTTCTTGCCGCCGCCGTCGCGGAAGTCGGTCACGTACCAGCCCGAGCCCTTGAGCTGGAAGCCGGCGGCGGTGACCTGTTTCTCGAACGCGCTCGCGCCGCACGCCGGGCACACCGTCAGGGGCGCGTCGGACATCTTCTGCAAAGCGTCTTTGGCAAAGCCGCAGGCACTGCACTTGTAGGCGTAGATGGGCATGGGAAATCGGGTGGGGAAAAAGCGGCGCAGCTGCCGCTCGCAAAGCCCTCGATTATAGGGGCGCCCCCGCCGAACAGGGCCCGGCATGGGCGCCGGGCCTCAGTCTCAGGCCGGTTCCGTGGCCAAAGGCCGATGCGGCGTGTGAGTGTCCACTACCCATTGCGGCAGCAGCGAACCGGCCACCATGCCCGCGAACGAGCACAGCACGCCAGCCAATTGCGCCGGGAACACCGCGCCCCAGGCCGGCACGGCCAGGAACAGCAGCCACACGCCGATGCCCAGCGCAATGGAGGCGATGGCGCCCTGCGTGGTGGCGCGGCGCCAGTAGAGGCCGCAGACCAGCGGCACGAAGGCCCCCACCAGCGGCACCTGGTAGGCGCCCGACACCAGCTCGTAGATCGGCGTGCCCTGCATGCGGATGGCGTAGGCCAGCACCGCGGCGCTGAACAGCAGCACCGTGATGCGCATCGTCATGAGGTTCTGGCGGTCGGTGCCGGCCGGGCGGAACTGGCGCCAGATGTTCTCGGTGAAAGTGACGCTGGGCGCCAGCAAGGTGGCCGAGGCGGTCGACTTGATGGCCGACAGCAGCGCGCCGAAGAACAGCACCTGCATCACGAACGGCATCTTCTGCAGCACCAGCGTGGGCAGCACCTTCTGCGGATCTTCCTTCAGCAGCGTGGCGGTCTGCTCCGGCATGATCAGCAGCGCGCTGGCCACCAGGAACATCGGCACGAAGGCGAACAGGATGTACGCCAAGCCGCCGATGACCGGGCCGCGCGTGGCCGCCTTCACGCTGTTGGCCGACATCACGCGCTGGAACACGTCCTGCTGCGGAATGGAGCCGAGCATCATGGTGATGGCGGCCGCGAAGAAGAACACCATGTCGTGCCAGCTGGGCTCGGGCCAGAACTTGAACAGGTCCTTGCTGACCGCGAAGGCCACCACCTTGTCGGCGCCGCCGGCCATGGAGCCCGCGAACATGGCGATCACCGCCAGGCCGGCCACGAGGATGATCATCTGGATGAAGTCGGTCACGGCCACCGACCACATGCCGCCGAACAGCGTATAGGCCAGGATCGAGATCACGCCGATCACCATGCCCATCGGGATGCTGATGACGCCGGCCGACAGCAGGTTGAACACCAGCCCCAGCGCCGTGACCTGCGCCGACACCCAGCCCAGGTAGCTCAGCATGATGATCAGCGAACACGCCACTTCCACGCCGCGGCCGTAGCGCTCGCGGTAGTAGTCGCTGATGGTCAGCAGGGTCATGCGGTAGAGCTTGCCCGCGAAGAACAGGCCCACCAGGATCAGGCAGGTGCCCGCGCCGAAGGGGTCCTCGACCACACCGTTGAGCCCGCCTTCGATGAACTTGGCCGGGATGCCGAGCACCGTTTCGGAGCCGAACCACGTGGCGAACGTGGTCGTGACGATCATGAAAAGCGGCAGGTGCCGTCCGGCAATGGCGAAGTCGGTGGTGTTCTTCACCCGCTTGGCGGCGTAGAGGCCGATCGCGATGGTGACAAGCAGATAGACGATGACCAACGTCAGCAGCACGACGGAAACTCCTCTAGAACAGACGCACGCGCACCAGCAACTGCATGGCGAGCAACCCCAATACAAAACCTATGCCACCGTAGACGATGGTTTGTAACAACCGATTCGTGCGCTTCTGCTCGGCCAGCAGTTCGAGCAGCTCGCGGCGGTTGTCGGCGGGCCGATTTTCGAGGAAATCGTGCAGCAGCCGCGGCAATTGGGGCAGCAATTTGGCGTACCGGGGCGCTTCGGCCCGGAGCTGCTGGAACAGTTTCTTGGGGCCGATCTGGTCGACCATCCACTTCTCGAGGAAAGGCTTGGCGGTGGCCCAGAGGTCGAGCTCGGGGTCGATGTTGCGGCCCAGGCCCTCGATGTTGAGCAGCGTCTTCTGCAGCAGCACCAGCTGCGGCTGGATCTCGACGTGGAAGCGGCGCGAGGTCTGGAACAGGCGCATCAGCACCATGCCCAGCGAGATTTCCTTCAGCGGCCGGTCGAAGTACGGCTCGCAGACGGTGCGGATGGCCGCTTCCAGCTCGTCGATGCGGGTGCCCACCGGCACCCAGCCGCTTTCGAGGTGCAGCTCGGCCACGCGCTTGTAGTCGCGCCGGAAGAAGGCCACGAAGTTCTGCGCCAGGTATTCCTTGTCCGACTCGGTCAGCGTGCCGATGATCCCGAAGTCCAGCGAGATGTAGCGCCCGAAGGTCTCGGGCTCCAGGCTCACCTGGATGTTGCCGGGGTGCATGTCGGCATGGAAGAAGCCGTCGCGGAACACCTGGGTGAAGAAGATCGTGACGCCGTCGCGCGCCAGCTTGGGAATGTCGACACCGGCCGCGCGCAGGCGGTCCATCTGCGCGATGGGCACGCCCTTCATGCGCTCCATCACGATGACCTCGGGGTGGCAGAAGTCCCAGAACATCTCGGGGATCAGCACCAGGTCGAGCTCGGACATGTTGCGGCGCAGCTGGGCCGCGTTGGCGGCCTCGCGCACCAGGTCGAGTTCGTCGTGCAGGTATTTGTCGAACTCGCCGACCACCTCGCGCGGCTTCAGCCGCTTGCCATCGGCCGAGAGGCCCTCGACCCAGCCGGCCATCATGGCCATGAGCGCCAGGTCTTTCTCGATCACGCCGCGCATGTTGGGGCGCAGCACCTTGACCGCGACCTCGCGCAGTTCGCCCTCGTTGGTGCGGATGGTCGCGAAGTGCACCTGGGCGATCGACGCGCTGGCGATGGGTGTCTCGTCGAACTGCACGAACACGTCGCCCACCGGACGGCGGAACGCGCGCTCGATGGTGGCGATCGCCACCGCCGAGGGGAACGGCGGCACGCGGTCCTGCAGGAAGGCCAGTTCGTCGGCGATGTCGGGCGGCAGCAGGTCGCGCCGGGTCGACAGCACCTGGCCGAACTTCACGAAGATGGGGCCGAGCCTTTCGAGCGCCTCGCGCAGCCGCTGGCCGCGCGGCGCGTCGAGGTTGCGGCCGACGGACACGACGCGCGCGACCATGCGCAGCCAGGGCTTCTGGAAGCTCGTGAGCACGAGCTCGTCGAGGCCGTACCGCAGCGCGACCCAGACGATGAACAAGCCGCGATAGAAGCGCCTCATTCGGCGTTGCTCGCCGAGCCGGTCGTCGAAGCGCCGGCGCGCGCCGTGCGGTCGCCGACGAACTGGCGCAGCGCGCCCACCACGCGCCGCACGGCGTTGCCGAGCGTGTGCGCGGGCACGTCGCCGATCACGCGGGCAAGGTCGTCCTCGATGTCCCAGCGCACGTGATCGACCAGCCAGTTGACCTCTGCGGCCAGCTGCACGTCGCCGATGATCTGCACGGAGGGCTTGTCGCCGCGCAGCGTGGCGCGGGCGATGTCGAAGGGGGAATCTTCGGTGACGGTGAGCGTGAGCTCGGGCACCGAGCCTGCCGGGGCCAGGTCGAGCAGGCCGGCCGGCGTGGCCACCAGTTCCATGGTCACGAAGCGCCACTGGAAGCGCACCACCCGCCCCTGCTGGCGCAGAAGCCGCTGCTGGGCTTCAGGCTCCTGCTGCAGCACGTGGTTCAGGAACAGGACCGCGCGGTGCTGGATCTCGTGGACTGCCCAGTCCGGCGGCTGGAGGCGCTCGCCGATGCGATTGAAAAGGTCGCCGAGAAAAGAAAAAGGGGACGATGGTGTGGCCATAGTCCCCATTATCCGGTCTGTACCGCGGCCGGGCGCCGGCCGCGGCCCGGTTTTTACTGCAGAGCCTGCACGCCGGCCACGAGCCAGCCGCTGGTGCCGCTGATGGGCTTGGTCATGTTCCAGACTTCGCGGAACGGGCCGGGGCCCGCCGAGGCGTCTTCGCGGATCATGCCGGAGAACTCCACGCTCGCCATGTAAGCGTCGGGCAGCTCCTCGATGCCGAGCAGCTTGGCATCGAGCATCACGACTTCGGTCTTGTTCGACGCGCCGCCGGTGTGGCTGGCGCGGTCGGCCAGCTGCGAGCGGATCTCGTCGACCATGCTGTCCGTCATCATGGAACGCAGCATCGACACGTCGGCGCGATCCCATGCGTCCTGCAGCGTCACGAAGTTGCGCTTGGCGGCGCCGAGGAAGCCCTCGACGTCGAAACCGGCGGGAATGCCCCACGACTGCGAACCACCCAGTGCCGAGCCGATCATGCTGCCGCCGGCCGCCGCACCCGCTGCGGAAAGGCTGCTGCCGTGGCCTGCGGCGGGCGTCGCGTCGAATGCGGTCGCATTGCGCTCCCATGGGCGTGCCGATGCATCGTTGCCCACGTTGGCCGGGCTGTACTGCACCGGTGCGCTGGCATTGCTCGGGCTGGCGCCCGCGCCCTGGAACGCGAAACCGCCCTGGCGGCTGGCGCCCGAGGCTTGCTGCGAGCGTGCCTTGATCATGCGCCACACCACCACGCCGGCCAGCACGAGCAGGCCGATCAGCAGGATGTTGCCGAAGCCCGCGCCAAGGCCGAGCGAATTTGCGAGCCATGCGAGGCCCAGGCCGGCCGCGAGGCCGCCGAGCATTGCACCCCAGGGGCGCTTCGGCGCAGCGGCCGCGGGAGCGGCGGCACCGGGCTTGGCCGCTGCCGCGTTGGACGCGCCTTGCTGCGCGGGTGCGCCGGGCGCTGCCGGCGGAGTGGCCTGGCGCTGCGTCACGTTGGACGACTGGCGTCCCACCGACTTGCCGCCACCCATGCGGGCCGCTTCGGCCTGGACACTGCCCAGCACCATCGCGACCGCCAAGAACAAAGTACCCAAACTCTTCATGTCGTCTCCTCTTGAGCGAAAGATTCGCCTCATCAACATTTGATTCCAACATGGAGGGCGGCGATGCCACCAGTCATGTTGTGATAGTCCACATGTCCGAAACCGCCCTCTTTCATGAGGGTCTTGAGCTCCTCTTGCGAGGGGTGCATCCGGATGGATTCGGCCAGGTAGCGATAGCTCGCGTCGTCGCCGGCCACGAGCTTGCCCAGGCGCGGCAGCACGTTGAAGGAGTACCAGTCGTAGGCCTTGGCCAGCGGCTTGGCGACCTTCGAGAACTCCAGCACGAGCAGCTTGCCGCGCGGCTTGAGCACGCGGTTCATCTCTTTCAGCGCGATGTCCTTGTGGGTCATGTTGCGCAGGCCGAAGGCCACGGTGACCACGTCGAAGTGGTTGTCGGGGAAAGGCAGCTTCTCGGCGTCGCAGACCATCGTGGGCAACGACACGCCGGCGTCGAGCAGTCGGTCGCGGCCGGTGCGCAGCATGGCTTCGTTGATGTCGGTGTGGACCACCTCGCCGGTGGCGCCGACCTTCTTGGCGAAGGCCAGGGCGAGGTCGCCGGTGCCGCCCGCGATGTCGAGGACACGCGAGCCTTCGCCCACGTTCGCGACCATCACGGTGTAGGCCTTCCATGCACGGTGCAGGCCCGCGGACATCAGGTCGTTCATGACGTCGTAGCGCGAGGCGACCGAGTCGAAGACGCCGCGTACGCGTTTCGCCTTCTCGCTTTCGTCGACTGTTTCGAAGCCGAAGTGTGTGGTGCTCATGCAACCGATGTTAGGCCGGAAGCCTTCACATCAAGCCGACGACCCCGCACGCACGGCGGACATTTGTTGCTTTTTCCGCCCGCCCTTTACGGGTGTAGGGCCATGGCTCCAGCTCAGTGGCTGCTGCAGCCGTGCCCGCCCTGCTCGATCATCGGCGCGTCGCGATCGACGCCTGCAGCGGCCAGCCTCTGCTCGTAAGTGGCCCACAGCTCGGCCTGCTTCGCGCCCAGTTCGTAGAGCAGGTCCCACGAGTAGATACCGGTGTTGTGGCCGTCGCTGAAGGTCGGCTGCACGGCATAGTTGCCCACGGCTTCGAGGTCGACCAGCTCCACGTCGCGCTTGCCGGTCTGCAGGATTTCCTGGCCCGGGCCATGGCCCTGCACCTCGGCCGAAGGCGAGTAGATGCGCATCAGCTCGAAGGGAATGCGAAAGCTCGCGCCGTCCGAGAAGCCCACCTCGAGCACGCGCGACTGGCCGTGAACGGTGATCGATTGCGGCGTCGGTGCGCCCGGTTTCAAGCCTGCCATCAGAAACTCCTTGTGCCCAGTCGCTCGATCATCGCAGCCTCCAGGGCCTGCAGCTGAGAGGCGATCTCCGCCTCGTGTGCCGCATTGCGCTCGCGCTGCGCCGGAGCCCACACGGAGCCGGGGAAATGGCTGTCGCCGGCAAAGCGCGCGATCACGTGCCAGTGCAGATGCGGCACCATGTTGCCGAGCGCGGCGATGTTCATCTTGGCGGGCTTGAGCCGCTCGCGCATGCATTGCTCGACCACGGCCACCGCCTCCATGCACAGCACGCGATCGGCTGCGTCCAGGTCGGAGAACTCCGCCGCATGGTCGCGCCAGACCACGCGATAGAAGGCCGGGAAGCCCGCTTCCTCCGCATGGATGACGCGCAGCTTCGCGCCCTCGAACACGAGGCGCCCGCCCGGGCCTTCGCAGAGCACGCAGCCTTGCCGCGCCGCCCCGGTCATACCAGCACCCGCTCGATGCCGCCCTGGTTGGCGGCCGCCACGTAGGTGGGCATCCAGTCGGCGCCGAGGATCTTGTTGGCCATCTCGACCACGATGTAGTCGGCTTCGAGCAGGCCGTTGTTCAGGTCGTTGCCGTAGCGCGAGAGGCCCTGCAGGCAGCTCGGGCAGCTGGTGAGGATCTTCACGTTGTCCTGTGCGCCGACCTTGCCGCTGTCGCGCAGCGCGGCCTCGCCCTTCTTCAGCTCTTCTTCCTTGCGGAAGCGGATCTGCGTGGAGATGTCGGGCCGCGAAACGCCGAGCGTGCCCGACTCGCCGCAGCAGCGGTCGTTCTTGAGCACGTTGTCGCCGACCAGCGCCTTCACGGTCTTCATCGGGTCCTGCTGCTTCATCGGCGAATGGCAGGGGTCGTGGTACAGGTAGCCGCCACCGCCGGCATCGGCCAGCGTGATGCCCTTTTCGAGCAGGTACTCGTGGATGTCGATGATGCGGCAGCCCGGGAAGATCTTGTCGAACTGGTAGCCCTGCAGCTGGTCGTAGCAGGTGCCGCAGCTCACCACCACCGTCTTGATGTCGAGGTAGTTGAGCGTGTTGGCCACGCGGTGGAAGAGCACGCGGTTGTCCGTGATCATCTTCTCGGCCTTGTCGAACTGGCCGCTGCCGCGCTGCGGATAGCCGCAGCACAGGTAGCCCGGCGGCAGCACGGTCTGCACGCCCGCATGCCACAGCATGGCCTGCGTGGCCAGCCCCACCTGCGAGAACAGCCGCTCCGAACCGCACCCCGGGAAGTAGAAGACCGCCTCGGTCTCCGAGGTGGTGGCCTTCGGGTTGCGGATGATCGGCACGTAGTCGGCATCCTCGATGTCGAGCAGCGCGCGCGCCGTCTGCTTGGGCAGGCCGCCCGGCATCTTCTTGTTGATGAAGTGGATCACCTGCTCCTTGATGGGCGCCGCGCCCAGCGACGCCGGGGGCGCGGCGGTCTGCTTCTTCGCGAGGCCGCGCAGCAGGTCGTTGGCCAGGCGCTGCGCCTTGAAGCCCACGCCCACCATGCCCGCGCGCATCGTCTTGATGGTCTGCGGGTTGGTCGCGTTGAGGAAGAACATCGCGGCCGCGTTGCCGGGGCGGAAGCTCTTCTGGCCCATCTTGCGCAGCAGGTTGCGCATGTTCATCGACACGTCGCCGAAGTCGATCTTCACCGGGCACGGCGTGAGGCACTTGTGGCACACGGTGCAGTGGTCGGCCACGTCCTCGAACTCTTCCCAGTGCTTGATGCTCACGCCGCGCCGCGTCTGCTCTTCGTAGAGGAAGGCCTCCACCAGCAGCGAGGTGGCGAGGATCTTGTTGCGCGGGCTGTAGAGCAGGTTGGCGCGCGGCACGTGCGTGGCGCACACCGGCTTGCACTTGCCGCAGCGCAGGCAGTCCTTCACGCTGTCGGCAATGGCGCCGATGTCGCTCTGCTGCATGATCAGCGACTCGTGGCCCATGAGGCCGAAGCTCGGCGTGTAGGCGTTGGTCAGGTCGGCATGCAGCGTCTCGACCTGGCCGGCGGGCGCGCGCAGCAGCTTGCCCTTGTTGAAGCGGCCTTCGGGGTCTACCTTGGCCTTGTACTCAGTGAACGGGCGCAGCTCCTCGTCGCTCAGGAACTCGAGCTTGGTGATGCCGATGCCGTGCTCGCCCGAGATCACGCCGTCGAGGCTGCGCGCCAGCGCCATGATGCGCACCACCGCGGCATGCGCGGTCTGCAGCATCTCGTAGTTGTCGCTGTTGACGGGAATGTTGGTGTGCACGTTGCCGTCGCCCGCGTGCATGTGCAGCGCGACCCACACGCGGCCCTTGAGCACGCGCTTGTGGATGGCCGTGCATTCGGCCAGGATCGGCGCGAACTCGGCGCCCGAGAAAATCTCCTGCAGCGGCTGGCGCAGCTGCGTCTTCCAGCTCGCGCGCAGGGTGTGGTCCTGCAGCTGCGCGAACTGCGCATCGACGTCGCGCAGCCAGCCTGCCCACAGCGCCCGCACCTCTTGCACCAGCGCCACGGCCTGCGCCACGCGGTCTTCGAGCAGTTCGGCCGCGGGAATCTCGTGCGCGTCGTCGGTCTTGCCCAGCGGCAGGTTGCCCCGCGTGAGGAAGGCCTCCAGCTCGTCGGTCAGCGCCAGCTTGTTCTGCAGCGACAGCTCGATGTTGATGCGCTCGATGCCGTCGCTGTACTCGGCCATGCGCGGCAGCGGGATCACCACGTCTTCGTTGATCTTGAAGGCGTTGGTGTGCTTGCTGATGGCGGCCGTGCGCTTGCGGTCAAGCCAGAACTTCTTGCGCGCCTCGGGGCTGATGGCAATGAAGCCTTCGCCGCTGCGCGAATTGGCGATGCGCACCACTTCCGAGGTGACGCGGGCCACCGCATCGGCGTCGTCGCCGGCGATGTCGCCGAACAGCACCATCTTGGGAAGGCCGCCGTGCTTCTTCGACTTGGTGGCGTAGCCCACGGCCTTCAGATAGCGGTCGTCCAGGTGCTCCAGGCCGGCCAGCAGCACGCCGGAGCGCTTCTGCTCGGCGAACATGAAGTCCTTGATCTCGACGATGCTGGGCACCGCGTCCTTGGCGTTGCCGAAGAACTCCAGGCAGACGGTGCGGGTGTGCGCCGGCATGCGGTGCACCACCCAGCGGCAGCTGGTGATGAGGCCGTCGCAGCCCTCTTTCTGGATGCCCGGCAGGCCCGACAGGAACTTGTCGGTCACGTCCTTGCCGAGGCCTTCCTTGCGGAAGGTGCGGCCCGGGATGTCCAGGCGCTCGGTGCGCAGCTTGGTCTTGCCGTCGGCCGCGTAGTACTGCAGCTCGAACACGGCGCTCTCGGCGTCGTGGATCTTGCCGAGGTTGTGGCCGAAGCGCGTGACTTCGAGCCATTCGGCCTGCGGCGTGACCATGCGCCACGAGGCGAGGTTGTCGAGCGCCGTACCCCAGAGCACGGCCTTCTTGCCGCCCGCGTTCATGGCCACGTTGCCGCCCACGCAGGAGGCTTCGGCAGAGGTCGGGTCGACCGCGAACACGAAGCCCGCGCGCTCGGCCGCGTCGGCCACGCGCTGCGTGACCACGCCGGCCTCGGTCCAGATGGTCGGCACGGGCGCATCCAGGCCGGGCAGCGAGACATGCTCGACCTCGGTCATCGCCTCGAGCTTCTCGGTGTTGATGACCACGCTCTTCCAGGTCAGCGGAATGGCGCCGCCGGTGTAGCCGGTGCCGCCCCCGCGCGGAATGATGGTCAGGCCCAGCTCGATGCAGCCCTTGACCAGCAGCGCCATCTCGGCCTCGGTGTCGGGGCACAGCACCACGAAGGGGTACTCCACGCGCCAGTCGGTGGCGTCCGTTACATGCGACACGCGCGACAGCCCGTCGAACTTGATGTTGTCCTTGGCCGTGAGCCGGCGCAGCACGCGCGTGGCCTTGCGGCGCAGGGCGGCGACGTCGCGGAACTTGGTGTCGAAGGCAGCCACGGCGTCGCCCACCAGGCCGGTGAGCTCGCCCACGAGCTGGTCGCGCGGCAGGTCGCTGTCGGGGGTGCGTCGCTTCTGCACTTCGGCCAGGCGGTGCCTGAGGGCATCGACCAGCTGGCCGCGCCGGCGCGGGTTGTCGAGCAGGTCGTCGACGAGATAGGGGTTGCGCTGCACGACCCAGATGTCGCCCAGCACCTCGTAGAGCATGCGCGCCGATCGGCCGGTGCGGCGCTCGGCGCGCAGGTTCTGGAGCAGGTCCCAGCCGCGTTCGCCCAGCAGGCGAATCACGATCTCGCGGTCGGAGAAACTGGTGTAGTTGTACGGGATCTCGCGCAGTCGCACAGGCTCTGCGGCCTGTGACAACAGCGTATTCAACGCGGTCGGAGCATTCATCGGGGTGGCGCCTCGGCCAGGCGCTGCGCGCCCATTCAGCCGGGCCGGAGATTTTAGGGCAGCGACTGGGGTCTTGCCTCGTGGCGCCCGCTACGCCCTTGTGCTATGCGCGGCGGTGCCGCGTCCCGGCACCCCGGAAAAGCTCAGAACAGCACGCGGCTGCGGATGGTGCCGTTCACCTTGGCCAGCTTCTCCAGCGCCAGGTCGGACGAGGCGGCGTCGATGTCCATCACCACGTAGCCGACCTTCTCGTTGGTCTGCAGGTACTGCGAGGCGATGTTGATGTTGTTGTCCGAGAAGATCTTGTTGATCTCGGACAGCACGCCCGGCACGTTCCGGTGGATGTGCAGCAGGCGGTGCTTGCCGGGGTGCGCGGGCAGCGCCACCTCGGGGAAGTTGACCGACGAGATCGAGGTGCCGTTGTCGCTGTACTTGACCAGCTTCTCCGCCACTTCCCCGCCGATGTTGGCCTGCGCCTCCATGGTCGAGCCGCCGATGTGCGGGGTCAGGATCACGTTGTCCAGGCCGCGCAGCGGGGACACGAACTCGTCCTTGTTGCTGCCCGGCTCGACCGGGAACACGTCGATGGCGGCGCCCCAGAGCTTCCTGGCCTTGATGGCGGCGGCCAGGGCGTCGATCTCGACGACGGTGCCGCGCGCGGCGTTGATCAGGATGCCGCCCGGCTTCATGGCGGCGATTTCGGCCTCGCCGATCATCCACTTGGTGGACGGCAGCTCGGGCACGTGCAGGGTCACGATGTCGCTCTGGGCCAGCAGGTCGTGCAGCTTGGGCACCTGGCGGGCATTGCCCAGCGGCAGCTTGCTGACCACGTCGTAGAAGGCCACATGCATGCCCAGCGCTTCGGCCAGCACGGAAAGCTGGGTGCCGATGGAGCCGTAGCCCACGATGCCCAGCGTCTTGCCGCGGATTTCGTGCGAATTGACGGCCGACTTGAGCCAGCCGCCGCGGTGCGCCAGGGCGTTTTTCTCCGGGATGCCGCGCAGCAGCAGGATGGCCTCGGCCAGCACCAGTTCGGCCACCGAGCGGGTATTGGAGTAGGGAGCGTTGAAAACCGCCACGCCGCGCTCGCGGGCGGCGTCCAGGTCGACCTGGTTGGTGCCGATGCAGAAGCAGCCCACCGCCACCAGCTTGGGCGCGGCCGACAGCACGTCGGCCGTGAGCTGGCTTTGCGACCGGATGCCCAGGAAGTGCACGTCTGCCAGCTTGGCCTTGAGCTCTTCGCCCTGCAGGGCCTTGGGCAGGGTCTCGATCTGACTGTAGCCGGCCTCGCGGATCACCTCGATGGCCGAAGGATGGATGCCCTCAAGAAGAAGGAATTTGATCTTGCTTTTGTCGAGAGAGGTTTTGCTCATTCCCGAAGGCTAGCATGGTGCAGCGCAGCAAGCCGATGCACCAAACAGGAGCGCGGATGGTCAAAAGGGTTTCCCCGGTTTGAGTGAAATCGCGTTCATGCGAAAACAATCGCCGCGAAACGTTCATATTCGTAACCTAATATCGCGGGTTTCTCAAACCCTCAGGAGTTTTCTTCATGCGCTTCAAGACGCTCGCCATCGCTTCGGCGCTGGCCACCTCGCTGGTGATGCCAGTTCTCGCCCAGGCCCAGACTGAAATCCAGTGGTGGCATTCGATGGATGGCGCCCTGAACGACTGGGTCAACGACCTGGCCAAGCAGTTCAACGAGAGCCAGAAGGACTACAAGGTCGTTCCCACCTACAAGGGCGAATACGACCAGTCCATGGCCGCCGGCATCGCCGCCTTCCGCTCGGGCAACGCGCCCGACATCCTCCAGGTGTTCGAAGTGGGCACCGCCACCATGATGTACTCCAAGGGCGCCATCAAGCCCGTGGCCGACGTCATGAAGGAAGGCGGCCAGAAGTTCGACCCCAAGGCGTACATCCCCGCCGTGGCCGGCTACTACACGGCCCCCAACGGCCAGATGCTGTCGTTCCCGTTCAACAGCTCGACGACGGTGTTCTATTACAACAAGGACGCCTTCAAGACCGCCGGCCTGGACCCTGAAAAGGCCCCCGCCACCTGGCCCGAAGTCGTTGCGGCCGCCGCCAAGCTCAAGGCCAGCGGCAACCAGTGCCCGTTCACCACCTCGTGGATGAGCTGGGCCCAGCTCGAGAGCTTCTCGGCCTGGCACAACACCTCGTACGCCACCAAGAACAACGGCTTCGGCGGCCTCGACGCGCGCCTGGAATTCAACTCGCCGCTGCACGTTCGCCACTTCGAGAACCTGTCCAACATGGCCAAGCAGGGCCTGTTCGTCTACAAGGGCCGCGCCAGCAAGCCCATCACCTCGTTCACCTCGGGCGAATGCGCCATGTTCATCGGCTCGTCGGGCAGCTACGCCAGCGTGAAGCGCGATGCCAAGTTCAAGTTCGCCGAGTCGGCGCTGCCGTACTACCCGGACGTGCAGGGCGCGCCCCAGAACACCATCGTCGGTGGTGCCAGCCTGTGGGTGATGTCGGGCAAGCCGGCCGCCAACTACAAGGGCGTGGCCGCGTTCTTCACCTTCCTGTCGAGCCCCAAGGTCCAGTCCGAGAGCCACATGCGCACCGGCTACCTGCCGATCACCATGGCTTCCTATGAGCTGACCGAGAAGACCGGCTTCTACAAGGAAAACCCGGGCACCGACGTGGCCGTGAACCAGATGATCAAGAAGACGACCGACAAGTCGCGTGGCGTGCGCCTGGGCAACCTGCCCCAGATCCGCGCCATCGAAGACGAGGAAACCGAGCTGATCTGGACCGGCAAGAAGACGCCCAAGGAAGCCCTGGACAGCGCCGTCAAGCGCGGAAACGAACTTTTGGTGAAATTCCAGGCCGCAAACAAGTAAGCTCTGCACCCGGCGAATCGGCGCGAACGAATGTTCGTTTCGGTTCGTTTTAACATCGCAAGCCAGCCTGCCCCCGTGCAGTGCTGGCTGTTTGCTTATTTAGTGTGTCTGTGACCTGAACGCCCTCTCCCATGGAAAAACGCGTCCTCTTCCGCTCGAGCTGGCTGCCCTGGGCTTTGCTCGCCCCGCAGCTGATCATCGTCGGCGTCTTCTTTTTCTGGCCCGCCGGCCAGGCGCTGGTGCAGTCGCTGCAGCAGCAGGATGCCTTCGGCAATTCGGTCACATGGGTCGGATTCGACAATTTCGTGGCGCTGTGGAACGACAGCACCTACATGGCGTCGTTCCAGACCACGCTGATCTTCTCGACGCTGGTGACGGTGCTCGGCCTGTCCATCGCGCTGGTGCTGGCCGTCTTTGCCGACCGCGTGGTGCGCGGCTCGCGCTTCTACCGCAGCGTGCTGATCCTGCCGTACGCGGTGGCGCCGGTGGTCACCGGGCTGCTCTGGTCGTTCATGTTCTCGTCGTCGATCGGCATCGTCGCCTACTGGCTCAAGAAGATGGGCTTCAGCTGGAACCACCTGCTCAACGGCGGCGACGCGATGGCGCTGGTCGTGATGGCGGCGGTCTGGAAGCAGATCTCGTACAACTTCCTGTTCTTCCTGGCGGGCCTGCAATCGATCCCCAAGTCGCTGATCGAGGCCGCGGCCATCGACGGCGCGCGCCCGATGCGCCGCTTCTGGACGATCCAGTTCCCCCTGCTCACCCCCACCACCTTCTTCCTGCTGGTGATCAACATGGTGTACGCCTTCTTCGACACCTTCGCGATCATCGACGCCACCACGCAGGGCGGCCCCGGCAAGGACACCGCCACGCTGGTCTACCGCGTCTACTTCGACGGCTTCCGCGGCATGGACTTCGGCGGCGCGGCCGCGCAGTCGGTCGTGCTGATGGCCATCGTCATCTGCCTCACGGTGCTGCAGTTCCGCTACGTCGAAAAGAAGGTCCAGTACTGATGACCTTCTCCCTCATGCAACTCGATCCCACGACCACGGAGGCCCGCCATGGTTGAGCGCCGCCCTTCCCTCGGCATCCTCGCGCACGCGATCATGATCTTCGGCGTGCTGCTGGTGGTCTTCCCGATCTACCTGGCCTTCGTCGCCTCCACGCACACGCCGCAGGAAATCATGCAGGCGCCAATGCCGATCCTGCCCGGCGCCAACTTCTGGGAAACCTACAAGGCCGCGCTGACCGGCGGCGGGCGCACCAGCACCAACGTGTCGGTGGCCCGCATGATCTGGGTCAGCTCGGTCATCACCTTCATCATCACCTTCGGCAAGATCAGCATCTCGCTGCTGTCGGCCTTCGCGGTGGTGTACTTCCGCTTCCCGCTGCGCAGCCTGTGCTTCTGGCTGATCTTCATCACGCTGATGCTGCCGGTCGAAGTGCGCATCGGCCCGACCTACCAGGTGGTCGCCAGCCTCGGCATGATCAACACCTTCGCCGGGCTCTCGGTGCCGCTGATCGCCTCGGCCACGGCCACCTTCCTGTTCCGCCAGTTCTTCCTGACGGTGCCCGACGAGCTGGTGGAAGCCGCCCGGGTGGACGGCGCCGGCGCCATGCGCTTCTTCAAGGACATCCTGCTGCCGCTGTCGAAGACCAGCATCGCGGCGCTGTTCGTGATCCAGTTCATCTACGGCTGGAACCAGTACCTCTGGCCGCTGATCGCCGCGACCAGCGAGAACATGTACCCGATCGTGGTCGGCATCAAGGCCATGACCGGCAACGGCGAATCGCCGGTGGACTGGAACGTGGTCATGGCCACCGCCGTGCTCGCCATGCTGCCGCCGGGCATCGTGGTGGTGCTGATGCAGAAGTGGTTCGTCAAGGGCCTGGTAGATACCGACAAATAAACGCAGAACGAACGAAACATGGCTGCTCTCTCTCTACGCAACGTCATCAAGCGCTACGGCCACGGGCCGAAAGCCAACCAGGTCATCCACGGCGTGAGCGCCGAGATCGCCGACCACGAATTCATCGTCATCGTGGGCCCCTCGGGCTGCGGCAAGTCGACGCTGCTGCGCATGGTGGCCGGCCTCGAGGAAATCTCGGCCGGTGAAATCTCCATCGGCAACCGCGTGGTGAACAACCTCGAGCCGTCCGAGCGCGACATCGCGATGGTGTTCCAGAACTACGCTCTCTACCCGCACATGACGGTGTTCGCCAACATGGCCTACGGCCTGAAGATCCTCAAGGTGCCGGTGCCCGAGATCAAGGCGCGCGTGGACAAGGCCGCGAAGATCCTCGAGCTGGGCCACCTGCTGGAGCGCAAGCCGCGCGAACTCTCCGGCGGCCAGCGCCAGCGCGTGGCCATGGGCCGCGCCATCGTGCGCCAGCCGCAGGTGTTCCTGTTCGACGAGCCGCTGTCCAACCTCGACGCCAAGCTGCGCGCGCAGACCCGCCTCGAAATCCAGAAGCTGCACCGCGAGCTCGGCATCACCTCGCTGTTCGTCACGCACGACCAGGTCGAGGCCATGACGCTGGCGCAGCGCATCATCGTGATGAACGGCGGCGTGATGGACCAGTTCGCGACGCCCGAGGAGGTGTACAACCGCCCCGCCACCACCTTCGTGGCCAGCTTCATCGGCTCGCCGCCCATGAACCTGCTCAAGCACGCGCCGGGCGTGCGCCCGGGCCAGATCCTGGGCATCCGCCCCGAGCACATGAAGCTCGACGAAAGCGGCTGGTCGGTGCAGGTCGAGCAGGTCGAGCTGCTGGGCGCCGAGCGCCTGGTGTACGGCCGCATCGGCGACGAGCAGATCATCATGCGCACCGACGAAGGCGACCGCCCGCCGGTGGCCGGAGACACGGTGAAGATCGCCGCGCGCGAAGAAAAGCTGCACTGGTTCGACGCCGGCTCCGGCAAACGCGTGGATTGAACGATGAGCGAGCTGAAGCCCTGGCCCTACCCCCGCTGGGTTGCGCATCGCGGCGCCGGCAAGCTGGCGCCTGAAAACACGCTGGCCGCTTTCAGGCTGGGCGCGGCCCACGGCTATCGCATGTTCGAGTGCGACGCCAAGCTCAGCGCCGACGGCGTGCCGTTCCTGATGCACGACGCCAAGCTCGAGCGCACCACCAGCGGCCGCGGCATCGGCGGCGAGCAGCCATGGAGCGCGCTGTCGCAGCTCGACGCCGGCGGCTGGCATTCGCGCGGCCATGCCGGCGAGCCGCTGCCCACGCTGCAGAACATCGCGCGCTTCTGCCTGGCCAACGGCCACCTGCTGAACATCGAGATCAAGCCCACGCCGGGCGTCGAGCGCGAGACCGGCGAAGTGGTGGCGCGCGAAGCCGCCCGCCTGTGGCAGGGCGCAGCGGTGCCGCCGCTGCTGACCTCGTTCCAGGTCGATTCGCTCAAAGGCGCGCAAGCGGCCCAGCCCGAGCTGCCGCGCGGCCTGCTGCTCGACTCGCTCTGGAAGGGCTGGCTCGAAGCCGCCCGGCAGCTCGGCTGCGTGGCCATCGTCTGCAACCACGCGCTGTGGGACGCCGGCGTGGTCGCGCAGGTGCACGGCGCCGGCATGCGCGCGCTGAGCTACACGGTGAACGACGAGTGGGCCGCAAAGCGGCTGATCGACCTCGGCACCGACGGCATCATCACCGACCGGGTCGACCTCTTTCATCCGGCCGGCTGAGGCTGCATTTCTTACCGGTTCTTACGCAATGGCGGCTTCTATGATGCGGCCATGAGTTGGACCCTACGTTTCGCGACCTTCTGCCTCGCCGCGCTGCTGATGTGCGGCGGCGCAATGGCGCAGCCCGACAGCAGCAACAACAGCGGCACCGCCACAGCCGTCGCGCCGACGCCCACGGTCGCCGAACTGCGCGCCCAGTTCAACAAGCTCAGCGCTGCCGCCGAAACCGACGATGACGCGCGCAAGCTGCTCGCGCAGATCAACGACATCGGCACGCAGGCCGACAAGTTCGTCGCCGCGCGCACCGGCGAGCTGGCCGACCTGAACGCCCGCCTCGGCGAGCTCGGCAACCCGCCCGGGGCCGGCGCCACCGAAGACCCCGACATCACCCGCCAGCGTGCGCGCCTGACCAAGGAGCGCAACGCGCTGGACGCCGACATCCGGCTCGCGCGACTGCTGTCGGTCGACGTGCGCCAGCGCGGCACCGACCTCGTCACGCAGCGCCGTGAACTGTTCGAGGCTCAGCTCACCGAGCGCGCCGCCTCCCCGCTCACCGGACGCTTCTGGACCGACCTGCAGGACGCCTGGCCCGACGACCTGGAGCGGCTGCGGACCATGGGCTCGGCGCTCAGCGCGGGTTTCGACCAGGCACTGGCGCCCGCATCGCTCACGCTGGTGATCGCGACACTCATCGGTGCATTGCTGTTGGCATGGCTGGGCGTCTGGGCCGCCGAGCGCCTGCTCACCCGGCTCGCGACCCGGATGCTGCCCGCCGGCCGGCTGCGGCGCTCGCTGCTGGTGATCGGGATCGTGGGGAGCCATGTGCTGCTGGTGGCCGTGGCGGCACATGGCTTCGTGGAGGTGCTCAAGGCGCACGCCACATGGGACCCGCTGGCACGCAAGGCGCTGCAGTCCTCGGCGCAGGCGCTGACCTTCATGGCCTTCGTCATCGGCCTGGGCCGCGCCCTCCTGGCCACGGCCCGGCCGTCATGGCGGCTGCCGCCGATTCCCGACGCCACGGCCAGCAAGCTCGCGGCGCTGCCCTGGCTGGTGGCGCTGGTGGCGGCACTGGCCTGGACGCCGGCCGAAGTCAACGCGCTGGTCGACGCCAGCTTTGCCGCCGTGGTGGCCACGCACGTGCTCACGGCGCTGATCCTCACCGCGCTGGTCGGCACGGTGATCTACCGGCTGAAGGCGCTGCGCGCGGACGCCCCCGAGGCCGGCCTGCCCGAGCGGCCGATGTGGGTCGGCCTGCTGGTGGCGCTGATCGGCGCGCTGATGATCGCCATCTGGGTGCTGGTGGGCCTGGGCTACGTGGCGCTGGGCAGCTTCCTGGCCTCGCAGCTCACCTGGACCGGCATCGTGGCGGCGGCTTTCTACGTGCTGTTCAAGTTCGCCGACGACGTGTTCATGGCCATCGCCTCGTCGCGCAGCGCCTTTGGCCAGAAGCTGCAGAAGAGCTTCGGCCTCGCGCCGCAGACGCTGGACCAGGCTGCAACGGTGCTGTCGGGCATCAGCCGCGTCGCATTGTTCGTGTACATGCTGATCGCGCTGGCCGCGCCGCTGGGCACCTCGCCGGGCGAGGTGTTCCAGCGCGGCGGCAAGCTCGGCTCCGGCGTGAAGGTGGGCGAGTTCCAGCTGGTGCCGGGCGCGATCCTCAGCGCGCTGACGGTGGCGGTGGTGGGCTTCATCATGCTGCGGGTGTTCAAGCGCTGGCTCACGCGCAGCTACCTGCCGAACACGCAGTTCGAGCCGGGCATGCAGAGCTCCATCACCACGCTGCTGGGCTATGTCGGCGGCATCATGGTGATCGCGTTCACGCTGTCTGCGCTGGGCATCGGCATCGAGCGCATCGCGTGGGTGGCGAGCGCGCTGTCGGTGGGTATCGGCTTCGGCCTTCAGGCGATCGTGCAGAACTTCATCTCGGGGCTGATCCTGCTGGCGGAGCAGCCGGTGAAGGTGGGCGACTGGGTGGTGCTGGGCACGGCCGAGGGCGACGTGCGGCGCATCAACGTGCGCGCCACCGAAATCCAGCTGGGCGACCGCTCCACGCTGATCGTGCCGAACTCGGAGTTCATCACCAAGACCGTGCGCAACATGACCCTGGCCAACGCAGAGGGCCGCGTGCTGATCCGCCTGCCGATGCCGCTGACCACCGACGCGCAGCGCGTGCGCGAGCTGATCCTGGCGGCCTGCAAGGCGCATGAGGGCGTGCTGGAAACGCCGGCGCCCTCGCTCACGCTCGAAGGCATAGAGAACGGGCTGCTGATCTTCCAGGCCATCGCCTACGTGGCGAGCCCCCGGCTGGCGGGCGGGGTGCGCAGCGACCTGCTGTTCGTGATCCTGGACGAGCTGAAGAAGGCCTCGCTGCCGCTGGCGGTGCCGACGATGGTGATGGCGGCCGCGCCAGAGGCACCGGCGCCCATCGTGCCTTCATCGCCCGCCTCGCCGATCCCCGGCGTGCAGAGCTGAGCGAAGCGCCGCGCCGCCCTCACTCCAGAGGCAGCGCGGTGGTGAACTTGATCTCGTTGAGGCACACGCTCGAACGCACCGCCGACACCCCGGGCATGTGCATCAGCGTGTGCATCAGGAACTGCGAGAGCGACTCCAGGTCCTGCGCGACGACCTTGAGCACGTAGTCGAAGTCGCCCGTCACCGAATAGCACTCCAGGATCTGCTTCATGTCGGCGATCAGGTCCTGGAACTTGGGCAGTTCGTCGACATGGCCGCGCGCCATGGTCACGTGGATGAAAGCGATCACGCCCAGCCCGACCCGGCGCGCATTCAGCCGCGCCGCATAGCCGTGCACCAGCCCCAGTTCCTCGAGCCGCCGATGGCGCCGCAGGCACTGGGCGGGCGAAAGATTGGCCACCTCCGCCAGCTCCAGATTGGATGCGCGGCCGTTCGTCTGGAGGTGTTCGAGAATCCGCCGGTCGATCCGGTCGAGTTCGACGTCGTGCAATTTCATTTCCTTTGATCCGTTGCGGATGCAATTTTATGGTGCAAAGCGGGGTAAGTCCGGACCTTTCATGCACCTTAATTGTGCAAAGTACGATCTAGACTCCGAGCGCCGGGATTGCTGCACGCGTTCCCGGCCCGCTGGATTTACTGCCCCGGCCCCGTCGGCGGCGCACTCAGACGCATCCATTTCCCCTCCGGAGACCCCTACGTGAAAAACGCTTTGCTTCGCACACCCTTCAGCGCAATGGCCCTGGCCCTCGGCATGCTGGCCGCCGCGCCTTCGTTCGCGGCCGACACCAAGTCGGTGGCCGTGACGGCCATCGTGGAGCATCCGGCGCTGGACGCCGTGCGCGACGGCGTGAAGGCGGAGCTCAAGGCTTCAGGCTACGAAGAGGGCAAGAACCTCAAGTTCACCTATCAAAGCGCGCAAGGCAACGTGGGCACCGCCGCCCAGATCGCCCGCAAGTACGTGGGCGACGCGCCCGACGTGATCGTCGCCATCGCCACCCCGTCGGCGCAGGCCGTGGTTGCCTCGACCAAGACCATTCCGGTCGTGTACTCGGCCATCACCGACCCGGTGGCGGCCAAGCTGGTGAAGAACTGGGAGGCCAGCGGCACCAACGTGACGGGCGTGTCCGACCTGTCGCCGCTGGAAAAGCATGTTGGCCTCATCAAGCAGGTGGTGCCGAACGCCAAGCGCATCGGCGTGATCTACAGCCCCGGTGAAGCCAACTCGGTGGCCATCGTCGAGTCGCTCAAGAAGGCCGCCTCGGCCGCCGGCATGACGGTGGTCGAGGCCGCCGCCGCCCGCACGGTGGACGTGCCGACCGCCGCCCAGAGCCTGGTCGGCAAGGCCGACGTGATCTACACGCCGACCGACAACAACGTGGTGTCGGCCTTCGAAGGCATCGTGAAGGTGGCCCAGCAGGCCAAGCTGCCGGTGTTGGCGGCCGACACGGCCACCGTGGAGCGCGGCGCCGTGGCCGCACTCGGCTTGAACTACAGCGACATCGGCCGCCAGACCGGCAAGATCGTGGTGCGCATCCTCAAGGGCGAGAAGCCCGGCACCATCGCCTCGCAGACCAGCACCAACTTCGAGCTGGTGGTGAACCCCGGCGCGGCCAAGCTGCAGGGCGTGACGCTGTCCGACGAGCTGCTGAAAACGGCGAAGGTCGTGAGCACCAAGTAAGCCCTTCGACGGGCCCGCGCCCCGGTCTCATCCACCGGGGCGGGCCCGTTGTTGCCTCGCCGCTTGCGGAAGCCTCCCCACATGTCCCTCATCGCCTCGCTGGGCGCCATCGAGATCGGTCTGATATTCGGACTGGTCGCGCTGGGCGTCTTCATGTCGTTTCGCATCATCAATTTTCCCGACCTCACGGTGGACGGCAGCTTCCCGCTGGGCGCCGCCGTGGCCGCGACGCTGATCGTCGCCGGCTGGAACCCTGCGGCCGCCACCGCGGTGGCCTGCGTGGCCGGCGCCGCCGCGGGCTGGGTCACGGCCTGGCTCAACGTGAAGCTGAAGATCATGCAATTGCTCGCGAGCATCCTGGTGATGATCGCGCTGTACTCCATCAACCTGCGCGTGATGGGCAAGCCCAACGTGGCGCTCATCACCGAACCCACGGTGTTCAGCATGGTCGACTTCGGCGGCATGCCCGAGCAGTGGGCCAAGCCGCTGTTGCTGCTTCTCATCGTGATCGTCGCCAAGATCCTGGTCGACATGTTCTTCGCCTCGGAAGCCGGCCTGGCGATGCGCGCCACCGGCGGCAACGCACGCATGGCGCGGGCCCAGGGCATTTCGACCGACTTCCACACCATGGCCGGCCTGGCGCTGTCGAACGCGCTGGTGGCGCTGGCCGGCGCGCTGTTCGCGCAGAGCCAGGGCACGGCGGACATCTCCATGGGCGTAGGCACGATCGTGATCGGCCTGGCCGCGGTGATCATCGGCGAGACGCTGCTGCCGGCGCGCAGCATGGTCATCACCACCCTGGCCTGCGTGCTGGGCGCGCTGCTCTACCGCTTCTTCATCGCGATGGCGCTGAACACCGACTTCATGGACCTGCAGGCGCAAGACCTGAACCTGGTCACCGCCGTGCTGGTGGCGTTCGCGCTGCTGGTGCCGGCCTACAAGCGCAAGCTGCGCGCGCTTTTCAAGGGGAAGAACTGATGCTGCGCGCCCAACAACTCGAGATGACCTTCAACCCGGGCACGCCGATCGAGAACCGCGTGCTGCGCGGGCTCGGCCTGGAGATTCCCACCGGCCAGTTCGTCACCGTGATCGGCTCGAACGGCGCGGGCAAGTCGACCTTTCTCAATGCGGTGAGCGGCGACCTGATCGTCGACAAGGGCAGCATCGAGATCGACGGAAAAGACGTGACCCGCATGAACGCCTGGCAGCGCTCGGGCATGGTGGCCCGCGTGTTCCAGGATCCGATGGCCGGCACCTGCGAGGCGCTGACCATCGAGGAGAACATGGCGCTGGCCTGGAAGCGCGGCGAGCGGCGGGCCTTCGGCTTCGCGCTCAACCGCAACCTGCGCGAGCTGTTCCGCGAGAAGCTGTCCATTTTGAAGCTGGGGCTGGAGAACCGGCTGGCCGACCGCATCGGGCTGCTGTCGGGCGGCCAGCGGCAGGCGGTGAGCCTGCTGATGGCCTCGCTCAAGCCCTCGCGCATCCTGCTGCTCGACGAGCACACCGCCGCGCTCGACCCCAAGACCGCCGCCTTCGTGCTGGAGCTGACGGCCAAGATCGTCGAGGCCGGCCAGCTCACCGCGATGATGGTGACGCACAGCATGCGCCAGGCGCTGGACTACGGCTCGCGCACGGTGATGCTGCACGAGGGCCAGGTGATTCTCGATGTGGCCGGCCCACAGCGCGCCGGCCTCGACGTGCCCGACCTGCTGCGCATGTTCGAGCAGACCCGCGGCGAGAAGCTGGACGACGACAAGCTGCTGCTGGCCTGATGGTGCCGGACGCCGCCTTCGTGCGCGCCATGCGCGCCGCCGACCTCGACGCCGTGCTGGCGATCCAGCTCGCCTGCTACGGCGCGGGCTTCGTGGAAGACGGCGAGCTGATCGCGCGCCGGCTCGCGGCCGCGCCCCATACGGGCTGGGTCGCCGAGCATGGCGGCGGCGTGCGGGCCTATCTGGCGGGCTATCCGTCGGTGGCCGGCAAGCTGACGCCGCTGCACGGCGAGTTCGAAGTGGCCGCACAGGCCGATTCGCTTTACCTGCACGACCTGGCGGTGCACCCCGACGCCGCGGGGCTGGGCCTCGGCCCGCGGCTGGTGCGCCATGCCTGGGCGCATGCGGCGCAGGCCGGATGGCGGCATTCGACGCTGGTGTCGGTGCAGTCTTCGGTCGGTTTCTGGGAGCGCCAGGGCTATGCGGCAACGCAGCCCGATGGCGCCGAGCAGCAGGCCCGGCTGGCCACCTACCCCGGCCGGTCGGTCTACATGATCCGCCGGCTGGACCCGGCCTGAGCGGTTTTCAGCGGCGCCAGCCGCGCATCGCCAGCCATTGCACGGTCCCGCAGACCACCACGAGCGCAGCGTACGTCGCCATCATCCCGTCGCGCCCGAACACCGCCAGGCCGGCCGCCAGCACCGCGACACCGGCCGCGAAAACAAGCACCAGTTGCGCCCACCAGCGCGGTACGCCGGCACGCCTGCCGCCCAGGTAGCGGCCGGCGAACACCAGCACCAGCGCCATGAAGGCGGCCGGTGCGACGAAATTCAGCAGGTGATCGAGGAGGTCGGACAGGTCCATCGGGGGGCCGCATGCGTGCGGGAGGTCATGCGGCGAGGCTTATGGCTGTCATAGGGAAAGCCATTTGTCCCTGCGCAAGCCCGGCGCGGCTGCTGATTTTATAATCACGGGCATGTCTGTCTGGGCTCTTGGCTTGAACCACACGACCGCGCCGCTCGATCTGCGCGGTCGTTTTGCGTTCGCGCTCGACCAGATCGCGCCCACGCTGCAGAGCCTGCGCAGTTCTTTCGGCACCGGCCGCCACCCCCAGGTCGAGGCCGCGATCATCTCCACGTGCAACCGCACCGAGATCTATTGCGCGTCCGAGCACGCCGCACTCGACCACACCTTCGGCTGGCTGGCCCAGAGCGGCGGCGTGGCACCCGCCCTGCTGCGCTCCCATGCCTACACCCTGCATGACGACGAAGCCGCGCGACACGCCTTCCGCGTGGCCAGCGGGCTCGACTCGATGGTGCTGGGCGAGGCCCAGATCCTGGGCCAGATGAAAGACGCCGTGCGCGCGGCCGAAACCGCCGGCGCACTCGGCAGCACGCTCAACCAGCTGTTCCAGCGCTCCTTTGCCGTGGCCAAGGAAGTGCGCACCGCCACCGAGATCGGCGCGCATTCCATCAGCATGGCCGCCGCGGCCGTGCGCCTGGCCGGCCAGCTCTTCGAAGACCTGCGCAAGACGCGCGTGCTGTTCGTCGGCGCCGGCGAAATGATCGACCTCGCGGCCACGCACTTCGCGGCCAAGGAGCCCAAGTCCATCGGCATCGCCAACCGCACGCTGGAGCGCGGCGAGAAGCTGGCCTCGCGCTTCGGCGGCGAAGCCCTGCGGCTGGCCGACCTGCCCGCGCGTCTGGCGGAGTTCGACATCGTCGTGAGCTGCACCGCGAGCACGCTGCCGATCATCGGCCTGGGTGCCGTGGAGCGCGCACTCAAGGCACGCAAGCACCGCCCGATGTTCATGGTCGACCTGGCCGTGCCGCGCGACATCGAGCCCGAAGTGAAGGCGCTCGAAGACGTGTACCTCTACACCGTCGACGACCTCGCGCAGGTGGTGCAGCAGGGCCACGCCAACCGGCAGGCCGCCGTGGCGCAGGCCGAAGTCATCATCGACGCCGGCGTGCAGAGCTTCATGCACTGGCTGGGCCAGCGCGGCACCGTGCCGCTGATCCAGCAGCTCAACGCGCAGGCCGACGAATGGCGTGCCGCCGAGATGGCGCGCGCCCGCAAGCTGCTGGCCAAGGGCGAATCGGTCGAGGCCGTGCTCGAGGCCATGTCGCGCGGTCTCACGCAGAAGATGATGCACGGCGCGCTGGCCGAACTGCACGCGGGCGACGCCACCTCGCGCGAGCAGACCGCGCAGACCATCTCGCGCCTGTTCCTGCGCAAAGAGCGTTAGCGACGCTCGCCAGCGGCCCGGCCACGGCCTTCTCCTGGCCGGCCGCAGCCTTCATTGCGCCTGCCGCTGCATTGCGGCTTCCTCCCATTTTTTCGAGCCCCTTCCGCCGTGAAATCCTTTCTGCGCCATCAACTCGAACGCTACGCACAGCGCCTCGGCGAACTCGACTTCCTGCTCTCGCGCGAAGACATCATGAGCGACATGGCGCAGTACCGCACCATCTCGCGCGAGCATGCCGAAGTCACCCAGATCGCCGGCCGCTACGAGCGCTACAAGCAGCGCGAGGCCGACATCGCCGGCGCCAGGGAAATGCTCGACGACCCCGACATGGCCGAGATGGCGCGCGAGGAAATCTCCGGCGCCGAAGCCGAACTGGTGCAACTCGAGGAAGAGCTGCAGCGCCTGCTGCTGCCCAAGGACCCGGACGACGCGCGCAACGCATTCCTCGAAATCCGCGCGGGCACGGGCGGCGACGAATCGGCGCTGTTCGCGGGCGACCTGCTGCGCATGTACACGCGCTACTGCGAGCGCGCCGGCTGGCGCTGCGAGATCGTGAGCGAGAGCGAGAGCGAACTCGGCGGCTACAAGGAAGTGGTGGTGCGCATCTCCGGCGACGACGTGTTCGGCCACCTGCGCTTCGAGTCGGGCGGCCATCGCGTGCAGCGCGTGCCGGCCACCGAGACGCAGGGCCGCATCCACACCAGCGCCTGCACGGTGGCCGTGCTGGCGGAGCCCGACGAAACCGTGGCCGTGCAGATCAACCCGGCCGACCTCCGCATCGACACCTACCGCGCGAGCGGCGCGGGCGGGCAGCACATCAACAAGACCGATTCGGCCGTGCGCATCACGCACATCCCGACCGGCATCGTGGCCGAATGTCAGGACGACCGCAGCCAGCACCGCAACAAGGCCAAGGCGCTGCAGGTGCTGTCGGCGCGCATCCAGGAGAAGGAGCGCAGCGAGCGCGCCGCCAAGGACGCCGCCATGCGCAAGGGGCTGATCGGCAGCGGCGACCGCTCGGACCGCATCCGCACCTACAACTTTCCGCAGGGCCGGCTCACCGACCACCGCATCAATCTCACGCTCTACAAGCTGCTGGCCATCATGGAAGGCGACCTCGGCGACGTGCTCGACGCCCTGCGCGCCGCGCGCGAAGCCGAGCAGCTGGCCGAGCTGGAATCGAGCCTGCCGGCGTGATGGCCACCGACGACCCCAAGCCGTCCACCGTGGCGCAGGCGCTGGCCGCCGGCATCGCGCTGGGCATCGACCGGCTCGACGCGCAGTTGCTGCTGCTGCATGCGCTCGGGCGCGCGCCGCACGACCGCGCATGGCTGCTGGCGCACGACACCGACGCGATGCCGGACACCGCGTGGTCCACGCTCTCCGCGCAACTGTCGCGCCGCCTCGCGGGCGAGCCGGTGGCGTATCTGCTCGGCGAGAAGGAATTCCACGGGCTCGACCTGCGGGTCGATGCTCGGGTGCTGGTGCCGCGGCCCGACACCGAGACGCTCGTCGAATGGGCCTTGCAGTGCCTCGAAGGCCACGCTGCGCCGCGCGTGCTCGACCTGGGCACGGGCAGCGGCGCGATCGCGCTGGCCCTCCAGCACGCACGCGCCGACGCGCGGGTCGACGCGGTCGATGCCAGCGCCGACGCGCTGGCGGTCGCGCAGGCCAATGCCCGGCGCCTGGGCCTGCCGGTGCGCTTCGCGTTGGCGAACTGGCTCGACGGCGCCGACACCGGCTACACGGTCATCGCCAGCAACCCGCCGTACATCGCCGCCAACGATCCGCACCTGCCCGCCCTGCGCCATGAGCCCGTTTCCGCGCTGGTCGCCGGCGCCGACGGGCTCGACGACATCCGCCAGATCGTCCGGCACGCGCCGGCGCACCTTGCGGAAGGCGGCTGGCTCTTGCTCGAACACGGCCACGACCAGGCCGCCGCGGTGCGCCAGCTGCTCGCCGAACGCGGTTTCGCCGAAGTGCAAAGCCGCGACGACCTCGCCGGCATCCAGCGCTGCTCCGGCGGAATCTGGCGCACGGTGAAATAATCCCCTCAGCCCACTTTTCAGGAGTCCCCATGTCCGACGCCCAGCAACGTATCGACGATCTCGTCAAAACCAACGAACTCGTGCTCTTCATGAAGGGCAACGCCAGCTTCCCGATGTGCGGCTTCTCGGGCCGCGCGATCCAGATCCTCAAGGCGGTCGGCGTCGACACCAAGGCGCTCAAGACCGTCAACGTGCTCGAAGACGACGGCATCCGCCAGGGCATCAAGGAATACAGCAACTGGCCCACCATCCCGCAGCTCTACGTGAAGGGCGAATTCATCGGCGGCTCGGACATCATGATGGAGATGTACGAGTCCGGCGAGCTGCAGCAGGTCATCGGCGGCGGCGCTTCGGCCTGATCAGGCGGCTCGGCGATGAGCCACGATCACGGCCACTCGCACGGCCATTCACATGGTCATTCCCACGAGGGCGAACCGGCCTGGAAGCACGACGGCGTGCGCGTCATCGCCGCCAACCAGCTCGACGTGAACACCGCCCAGACGCCCGGCATGAACCGGGCCGCGGCCATCAATTTCGCCCGCGTCGGCGCGCAGAAGCTCTGGGCCGGCACCGTGACCATCCATGCCGACGCCAAGACCGGCGCGCATCATCACGGGCATCTCGAATCGGTGATCTACGTCGTGCGCGGCCGGGCCCGCATGCGCTGGGGCGAGAAGCTCGAGTTCACGGCCGAAGCCGGGCCGGGCGACTTCATCTACGTGCCGCCCTACGTCCCGCACCAGGAAATCAACGCCAGTGCCACCGAGACGCTGGAATGCGTGCTGTGCCGCAGCGATGGCGAGGCGGTGGCGGTCAACCTCGACATCGAAGCGGTGGAGAAGCCGGAGTCGGTACTCTGGGTCGACCCGACCCACCCCCACGGCGGGATATAAGCGCTCCCCCAGGTTTCGCGCACTTCGTGTCGCTGCGCCAACCCCCTCGCCGGGGGCGACACCAGCGGCCCGGCAAAGCCGGTTCCGCGGTGTCGCTGGAACAGACCCTCAGTCATGGCACCATGGCATTCTTCGCCGTGCCACCATGACCCTGACCCAAAGCCTGCTCATCATCGTCCTGCTGATCGCGCTGAGCGCGTTCTTCTCCCTTGCAGAGATCACCCTCGCAGCCTCGCGCCGCCTGCGACTGCGGCAGATGGCCGACGAGGGCGACCCCCGGGCCGAGAAGGTGCTGCGGGTGCAGGAGCAGCCGGGCCACTATTTCACCGTGGTGCAGATCGGCCTGAACGCCGTGGCCATCCTCGGCGGCGTGGTGGGTGAAGGGTCGCTCAGCCCCTATTTCGCCGTCTTCTTCGAGAAATGGCTGAGCGTGGAAGCCGCGGGCAATGTGGCGTTCCTGTGCTCCTTCGTGATCGTCATCGCGGTGTTCCTGGTGTTCGCCGACCTGTTCCCCAAGCGGCTGGGCATGAGCAACCCCGAGAAGCTGGCGGTTCGCATGGTCGGGCCGATGCTGCTGCTGATCACCACCTTCAAGCCGCTGGTGTGGTTCTTCACGCGCTGCACCGACCTGCTGTTCAAGGCGCTCGGCATGCCGATGGCGCGAGACGACAAGATCACCTCGGCCGACATCCTCGCGATGACCGAAGCCGGCGCGCGGGCCGGCGTGCTCGCGGTGCGCGAACAGCAGGTGATCGCCAACGTGTTCGAGCTGGAGACGCGGCTGGTGAGCAGCGTGATGACGGCACGCGACAACATCGCGTGGTTCCTGCACGACGACCCCGAGACGGTGCTGCGCGCGCGCATCGTGGCCGAGCCGTTCTCGGCCTACCCGGTGTGCGACGGCGACATCGACCACGTGCTGGGCTACGTGGACGCCAAGGACATGTTCCAGCGCGTGCTCAGCGGCCAGCCGCTGGCCTTCGACCAGGGCCTGCCGCTGCACAAGGCGCTGGTCATTCCCGACCGGCTGTCGCTGACCGAGGTGCTCGAGCAGTTCCAGCAGGCGCACGAAGACTTCGCGATCATCGTCAACGAATACAGCCTGGTGGTGGGCGTGATCACGCTCAACGACGTGATGAGCACGGTGATGGGCGACCTGGTGTCGATGCCCGACGAAGAGCAGATCGTGCAGCGCGACGAGAACTCGTGGCTCATCGACGGCATCACGCCCATCCAGGACGTGCAGCGCGCGCTGCACATCGACGAGCTGCCGCATTCGGAAGAATACGAAACGCTCGCGGGCTTCCTGATGGTGATGCTGCGCCGCGTGCCAAAGCGCACCGACAACGTCACCTGGGGCGGCTACACCTTCGAGGTGATGGACGTCGACAGCTACCGCATCGACCAGGTGATGGTCACCAAGGGCTCGGGCACCGCCAAGGCGCCGGCGGCCTGAAGATCCGGTGGCGTCCGTCTGCGTCAGGCGGCCGAGCGGTCGCGCTCGCGGTCCCTGTCGTTGAAAGCCCAGAGGCGCTGGTTGGCGAACACCGCATTCGGGTAAGGCGACTTGCCGCGGCTGCCGTTGTAGCGTCCGAGCGTCATGAACAGGTCGCCGTTCTCGCGGTCGAGATAGTGGCGCAGGATGACGCAGCCGAAGCGCAGGTTGGTCTGCATGTGGAACAGCTTGCCGGGGTCGGAGTCGCCGATCACGCGCGTCCAGAAGGGCATCACCTGCATGTAGCCGCGCGCGCCGGCGCTCGACACCGCAAACTTGCGGAAATTGCTCTCGACCTGCACGAGCCCCAGCACCAGGCTCACCTCGAGGCCCGAGCGCTTGGACTCGTACCAGGCAGTCTGCAGGAATTCCTTGCGCGACGGCCAGTCGGGGATCTTCTTCTTGAGCCGCTCGCTCATTTCGCCGAGCCAGCGCAGGTAGACCAGCCGGGCTTCGGTGTTCGGGAACTCGGGCACCGGCGGCGCCTTGTTGTGGATGGCCGAACTCAGCGCGGTGCGCACCGAGTCGATCAGCGGCTCCTCGATCTGCGCGCCGGCCTGGGCGGCCCGGGGCAGCGACAACATCGTGAGGGCGCCCGCCGTCATGGCGCCGCCCAGGCAATGGCGTCGCGAGAGGCTGCCCTCCAGGCTCATTTCGCGAGCTTGCCGCTGATGAATTCGGCGATGCCGGCGGCAGGCACCTTGGTGGCCGCGGTGTCGCGCCGGCCCTGGTATTCGAGCTGGCCTTCCTTCAGGCCGCGGTCGGAGATGACCACGCGGTGCGGCACGCCGATGAGTTCCCAGTCGGCGAACATCGCGCCGGGGCGCTCGCCGCGGTCGTCGAGCAGCACGTCGACGCCCTTGGCGAGCAGTTCTTCGTAGAGCGCTTCGGCCGCCACCTTGACCTCGGGGCTGCGGTCCATGCCGATCGGGCAGACCACCACGGTGAACGGTGCCAGCGCGTCGGGCCAGATGATTCCGCGCTCGTCGTGGTTCTGTTCGATGGCGGCGGCGGGCAGGCGGGTGATGCCGATGCCGTAGCAGCCCATCTCGAGGAATTGCGGCTTGCCGCCTTCGTCGAGGTAGGTGGCGTTCATGTCCTTGCTGTACTTGGTGCCCAGCACGAACACATGGCCCACTTCGATGCCGCGCTCGATGGCCAGCACGCCCTTGCCGTCGGGCGAGGCGTCGCCGGCGACCACGTTGCGGATGTCGGCCACCAGGTCGGGCTCGGGCAGGTCGCGGCCCCAGTTGACGCCGGTCATGTGGAAATCGACTTCGTTCGCGCCGGTGATCCAGTCGGCCATGACGGCGGCTTCGCGGTCGGCCACGAGCTTGACGGGCTTCTTGAGGTTCAGCGGGCCCAGGTAGCCGGGCTTGCAGCCGAAGTGCTCGTCGATTTCGGCGAGGGTCGCGAAGCGGAAGCCCTGGTTCAGGCCGGGCAGCTTGCCGACCTTGATCTCGTTCATGTCGTGGTCGCCGCGCAGCAGCAGCAGCCAGACCTGCGAGCCCTTGGGGTTGCCGGCCTCGTCCACGATGTCGGTGGCCAGCACCAGCGACTTGATGGTGGTGGAAAGCGGCACGCCCAGCAGTTCGGCCACGTCGGCGCAGGTGCTCTTGCCAGGGGTCGGCGTCTTCTGAAGCGCCTTGGCGGCAGCGGGACGCGGGCCGGCCGGGGCGAGCGCCTCGGCCTTTTCCATGTTGGCGGCGTAGTCGCTGTCGGGGCAGTAGACGATGGCGTCCTCGCCCGTCGCGGCGATCACCTGGAATTCTTCGCTCAGGTCGCCGCCGATGGCGCCGCTGTCGGCCGCCACGGCGCGGTAGCGCAGGCCGAAGCGGTCGAAGATGTTGCGGTAGGCCTGCGCCATGACCTGGTAGCTGGCCTTGGCCGCGTCGAGGTCGCGGTCGAAGCTGTAGGCGTCCTTCATGATGAACTCGCGCCCACGCATCAGGCCGAAGCGCGGGCGGCGCTCGTCACGGAACTTGGTCTGGATCTGGTAGAAATTCTTCGGCAGCTGCTTGTAGCTGCGGATTTCCTGGCGGGCGATGTCGGTGACCACTTCTTCGCTGGTCGGCTGGATCACGAAGTCGCGGTCGTGCCGGTCCTTGATGCGCAGCAGCTCGGGGCCCATCTTCTCGAAGCGGCCGGTCTCCTGCCAGAACTCGGCCGGCTGCACCACCGGCATCGTCATTTCGACGGCGCCGGCGCGGTTCATTTCCTCCCGCACGATCGCCTCGACCTTGCGGATCACGCGCAGCCCCATGGGCATGTAGGTGTAGATGCCCGTGCCGAGCTTCTTGATCATGCCGGCGCGCATCATGAGCCGGTGGCTCGCGACCTCTGCGTCAGCGGGCGCTTCCTTGAGGGTGGAGACAAAAAATCGGGAAGCTTTCATCGGGATCGCGGTGATGGAAACGAAATGGAAGTGGGGAACTGCTCCCCCGGAGAGACCCTGAGAGCCTGCATCGCAGCTTGCCGAGGGCACCCCGGCATGCATAATCGACTCAGTTCAAAAATTGGGGTTTGATTATGCTCGACCGGGACGGCTTCAGGCCCAACGTCGGCATCATCCTGCTCAACCAGAGAAACCAGGTTTTCTGGGGCAAACGCATACGCACGCATTCCTGGCAGTTTCCGCAAGGCGGCATAGACCGCGGCGAAAGTCCCGAGCAAGCCATGTTCCGGGAACTGCATGAGGAAGTGGGGCTCCACCCGGAGCATGTGCGCATCGTGGCCCGTACCCGCGACTGGTTGCGCTACGAGGTGCCGGATCGGTTCATCCGCCGTGACGCACGGGGCCACTACAAGGGCCAGAAACAAATCTGGTATTTGCTGCAACTCGTCGGCCACGATTGGGATCTCAACCTGCGTGCAACCGACCATCCCGAATTCGACGCGTGGCGCTGGCATGACTACTGGGTGCCGCTCGACGTTGTCGTCGAGTTCAAGCGCGGCGTCTACGAGATGGCGCTCACCGAGCTTGCTCGCTACCTGCCACGGCAGGATTTCCGCAACCGCTTCCTGCGCAGCAACGTGCGCGCCCGAGAATTCGAGCGCCACTCGCTGGACGCCGGGGCGCCGCCCGGACTGGACCTGCCGCCGGGCGGCAGCTTCGATCCGCATCCAGACATTCCTTCAGTGAGCGATGACCCTTCTGCCAACCACAAAGCGCCCTTCCTTCCGACGCAACGCTGAACGCGCCCTCCTGCTCGCCTGCTTCGGCGTCCTCGCCGGCTGCGCTTCGGGCAACCACGACACCGACAACGCCGACTGGGCCCAGGCCGGCATGCCGCCGCCGCCCAAGCGCACCGAAACGGACAAGGAGTGGGCCGAAACCGCCGTTCCGCCGCCCCCGGCGTTCAGCGAAAGCCGCCTGCTGCCGATCTCGATGCCACCGTACATGAGCCTGCGGTTCGGCATCGACCCGAACACGATCGCCATCACCGACGACGGCATCGTGCGCTACGTGGTGGTGGCGCACAACCGGTCCGGCGGCGCCGTCAATGCCTTCTACGAAGGCGTGCGCTGCGCGACGTCGGAGATGAAGAGCTACGCCCGCTACAACGAAGGCAGCTGGCACGAGAACGAAAAGCCCGAGTGGAAGCGTTTCTACGACCTGAACTCCAGCTACACCAAGGCGCTGGCCGGCCAGGCACTGTGCCGCGGCAATGCTCCGCGCGCATCGGTCGGGGAAATGGTCCAGAACATCCGGAATCCGGTCCGGGAAGTTCAGTAAGCCAGAAAAACAAACGGGGCCTTGGGCCCCGTTTCAGTTTCCAGCCTCAGCCGGGCATCAGCACCATGTTGTCGCGGTGGACCATTTCAGGCTCCGCCACATAGCCCAGCAGTCGCTCGAACTCGGACGAGGGCTTGCGGCAGAGCAGCCGCGCTTCCACGCTCGAATAGTTGGCCAGCCCCCGGGCCAGTTCAACGCCTTCGGTATCGCGCACCGCGATCACGTCGCCGCGCGAGAACTCGCCCGACACGCCCGTCATGCCGATAGGCAGCAGGCTCTTGCCCTCGGCCCGCACCTTGGCCGCCGCGCCGGCGTCGACGACCACGGCGCCGCGCAACTGCAGATGGTCGGCCATCCAGCGCTTGCGGGCCTGGTGCTTGGCGGTCTGCGCCACCAGCAGCGTGCCGATGGATTCACCCTTCGCCAGGCGCAGCAGCGCATCGGCTTCCCGCCCCCAGGCAATGACCGTGGAGGCGCCGGAGCCCGCGGCGCGCTTGGCCGCGAGGATCTTGGTGATCATCCCGCCCTTGCCAATGCTCGACCCCGCTCCGCCGGCCATGGCCTCGAGCGCCGGATCGCCCGCCGCGGCTTCGTGCACGAACTTCGCTTCAGGGTCCTTGCGCGGATCGGCCGTGTAGAGGCCCTTCTGGTCCGTGAGGATGACCAGCGCGTCGGCCTCCACGAGATTGGCCACGAGCGCGCCGAGCGTGTCGTTGTCGCCGAACTTGATCTCGTCGTTGACGACGGTGTCGTTCTCGTTGATGACCGGAACCACGCCCAGCCGCAGCAGCGTGACGAGGGTGGAACGCGCGTTGAGGTAGCGCTCGCGGTCGGCAAGGTCGGCATGCGTCAGCAGCACCTGGGCGCTGCCGATCTGGTTTTCGCGCAGCTTGGTCTCGTACATCTGGGCCAGGCCCATCTGCCCTACCGCCGCCGCCGCCTGCAACTCATGGATCTCGTGCGGACGGGTGCGCCAGCCGAGCCGCTTCATGCCTTCGGCAATGGCGCCGCTGGACACCATGACGACCTCGCGGCCGTCACGCACGAGTTCCGCCAACTGGCGGCACCATTCGCCGATGGCCGCTTCGTCGAGACCGCGCCCTTCGTTGGTCACGAGGCTGGAGCCCACCTTCACGACGATACGGCGGGCATCCCGCAAGGCGGTGGATCCAGAATTCGAAGTCATTTCGGCTGTAGCGGTCGTGAATGCTGCGTTGATTGCTATCTGATTTGCAGCATCTCTCGATGCTGCGCCGCTGGTCAGGCGCCTTCGGGCGGCAGCGGAATGAAGCGCGGATCGACTTCGACCGGCACATGCTCGGCCGCCTGCTGCGCCTTGACCTGCTGGTAGATCGCCTGCACCAGGTGCTCGCAGCCTTCGCGCGTGAGCGCCGAGATCTCGAACACCGGCCCCTTGAAGCGCAGGCGCTTGACGAAGTCCTTGACGCGCGCGGCACGCTCGTCGGCGGGCACCATGTCGAGCTTGTTGAGCACCAGCCAGCGCGGCTTCTCGTAGAGCGCGGCGTCGTATTTCTTCAGTTCGCCGACGATGGCCTTGGCTTGCGCCACCGGGTCGATGCTGTCGTCGAACGGCGCCATGTCGATCACGTGCAGCAGCAGGCGGGTGCGCTGCAGGTGGCGCAGGAAAAGATGGCCGAGGCCGGCGCCTTCGGAAGCACCCTCGATCAGTCCGGGCAGGTCGGCCACCACGAAGCTCTGTTCCGGGCCGACGCGCACGACGCCGAGGTTCGGGTGCAGCGTGGTGAAGGGGTAGTCAGCGATGCGCGGACGGGCATTGGAGATGGCGCTGATCAGCGTCGACTTGCCGGCATTCGGCATGCCGAGCAGGCCCACGTCGGCCAGGACCTTGAGTTCGAGCTTGAGGCTGCGCTTCTCGCCGGGCCAGCCGGGCGTCTTCTGGCGCGGGGCGCGGTTGATGGCGCTCTTGAAGCGCATGTTGCCGAAGCCACCGTCGCCGCCCTTGGCGATGGTGATGACTTCACCTTCGTTCAGGAGTTCGAACAGCACCTCGCCGGTTTCGGCGTCGGAGATGATCGTGCCGACCGGCATCCTGAGCGTGATGTCGTCGCCAGCGGCGCCGAACATGTCGGAGCCCATGCCGTGCTCTCCGCGCTTGGCCTCGTGGCGGCGGGAATAGCGGAAATCGACAAGAGTATTCAGATTCGAGTCGGCCACCGCGAAGACGTGGCCGCCCCGGCCTCCGTCGCCGCCGTTGGGGCCGCCGAACTCTTTGTATTTCTCATGACGGAACGACACGCAGCCGTTGCCGCCATCGCCCGCGGCGATGTCGATGAAGGCTTCGTCGACGAACTTCATGGGATGTCCAGTTTACAAATGAAGAAGCCCCGGCAATGCGGGGCCTCGGGCTGATCGAAGTGACTCGAGGCTTACGCCGCGGGCGTCACGTTGACCGTGTGCTTGTTCAGTGCACCCTTTTGACCAAACGACACGTGGCCGTCGACCAGGGCGAAGAGCGTGTGGTCCTTGCCCACGCCGACGTTCACGCCGGGGTGGAACTGGGTGCCGCGCTGGCGCACGATGATCGAGCCTGCGCTGATCAGTTCGCCGCCGAAGGCCTTCACGCCGAGCATCTTGGGCTTGGAATCGCGCCCGTTTCGCGTTGAGCCGCCGCCTTTTTTCTGTGCCATGGAATCTTCTCCTTAGCCGGCGATCGCGCCGATTTGCAGTTCGGTGAACTGCTGGCGATGGCCTTGACGTTTCTGATAATGCTTGCGACGGCGCATCTTGAAGATGCGAACCTTGTCGTGCTTGCCGTGCGACAGTACCGTGACTGTCACCGTTGCGCCGGACACCAGGGGCGTGCCAACCTTGATTTCAGCGCCGTTTCCGACAGCCAGAACCTGGTCGATCACGATTTCCTGGCCTACGTCCGCAGCAATCTGTTCTACTTTAATTTTTTCGCCGGAAGCAACGCGATACTGCTTGCCGCCGGTTTTTATGACCGCGTACATGTAAACCTCTTAGAAATTGAGTCTCCGCGGCGAATTCCGCAGAGCCCAAGATTATAGCGCGGTTCGTGTCCGCCAACCACCCCGGCCCGGGCACGCGCCCTGCGGAAGGTAACGGCTCCCTATAATTTGCGCGTCCCGGCCCCTGGGCCGCCCTTACTTTCAGCAGCGCTCCGCGCCCCCGCTTTGCCAGTTCCCGCCGCCGACACCTCCCCCACCGCCACCGTGCTGGACCTGATTGCCGGCGACATGGTCGAAGTCGATCGTGTCATCGCCCGTCGCCTCGAAACGGGCGTGCCGCTGGTCAGCCAGGTCTCCAAGTACATCATCTCCGCGGGCGGCAAGCGCCTGAGGCCAGCGCTTCTGCTGCTGATGTCGGGCGCGCTGGGCTACACCGGCGAGCAGCGCTTCAATCTGGCGGCGGTGGTGGAGTTCATCCATACCGCGACGCTGCTGCACGACGACGTGGTCGACGAATCGACCCTGCGCCGCGGCCGAGCAACGGCCAACGAATCGTTCGGCAATCCGGCCAGCGTGCTGGTCGGCGACTTCCTTTACTCGCGCGCCTTCCAGATGATGTTGGACGCCGACAACATGCGGGTGATGCAGATCCTGGCCGAGGCAACCAACGTGATCGCCGAAGGCGAAGTGCTGCAGTTGATGAACATGCACGACGCGTCGCTGGACGAAGCAGCCTACCTGCGCGTGATCCGCTCCAAGACCGCCAAGCTTTTTGAAGCCAGCACCCGGCTCGCCGCCGTGCTGGCCGGCGCCACGCCCGAGGTCGAGGAAGCCTGCGCCACTTATGGGCAAGCGCTGGGCACCGCCTTCCAGGTGATCGACGACGTGCTGGACTATGCGGGCGACGCCAACGAGACAGGAAAGAACGTCGGCGACGACCTGCGGGAAGGCAAGACCACGCTGCCGCTCATCTTTGCGATGCAGCGCGGAACGCCTGCGCAGAGCCAGCTCGTGCGCGCCGCCATCGAGGCTGGAGACACCGCTCAGCTGGGCAAGGTGGTCGAGATCGTTCGCGAAACCGGGGCACTGGATGCTTCCCGCGAAGCCGCTGCCGCAGAAGCTCAACGCGCAATTCATGCATTGAATGGCTTTCCGTCCAATTTGCACGCTTCAGGTTTGCTACAATTGGCGGCTCAGTTGCTTGAGCGACGTGCCTGAACACCTCACCTGAGTTGGCATCTAGGAACGACTTCTCTTTTTCTTGCAACCATCGGGGTGTAGCTTAGCCTGGTAGAGCGCTACGTTCGGGACGTAGAGGCCGGAGGTTCGAATCCTCTCACCCCGACCAGCCTTTGGCTGGCATAAATAAATGGCCATGCCTGTTGCTGTGTAGCGATTTACAGCACAGGAGTGTTCAGCGATGATCGTGAAGCACTTTTTCACATCTTTTGCATTCGCTGAATGGCCGCTGCCGAACTTCCAGTCAAAGAATCCGCGCAGATAGCGCTTCCTGGGCTCGCGCGCGCGCTGATTTCGGCCGGCAAGCTGGCCGCCAAGACGGCGGAAGACATCTATCAGAAGTCGCTGAGCGGCCGCACCAGCTTCATTGCGGAACTGACCGGCACGGGCGCTGTTTCGGCCGCGGACCTTGCCCATACCCTTTCCAGCGCATTCGGCGCCCCGCTGCTCGACCTCGACGCCATCGACCACCAGCGCCTGCCCAAGGACCTGCTCGACCCGAAGCTCTGCCACGCCTACCGCATCGTCGTTCTCAGCAAGCGCAACAACCGGCTGATCGTTGCCACGGCAGACCCGTCGGACCAGCAGGCGGCGGAGAAGATCAAGTTCGCGTCGCAGATGGGCGTCGACTGGGTCATCGCAGAATACGACAAGCTGTCGCGCATGATCGAAGCAGCCGCCGTGAGCGCGGCGGAGACCATCAACAGCATCGTCGGCAGCGAGTTCGAATTCGACGAGGTCACGCCCGACACCTCGGGCGACGCCAATGACCAGGCGATCGCCGAAGTCGAAGACGCGCCGGTGGTGCGTTTCCTCCACAAGATGCTGCTCGACGCCGTCAGCATGCGGGCATCGGACATCCATTTCGAGCCCTACGAGCACAACTACCGTGTGCGTTTTCGCGTCGACGGCGAACTGCGCGAGGTCGCCAGCCCGCCGACCGTCATCAAGGACAAGCTCGCCTCCCGCATCAAGGTGATTTCGCGGCTCGACATCTCCGAGAAGCGCGTGCCGCAGGACGGCCGCATGAAGCTCAAGATCGGCCCCGACCGCGTGATCGACTTTCGCGTGAGCACGCTGCCCACGCTGTTCGGCGAGAAGATCGTGGTTCGTATCCTCGACCCCAGCAGCGCGCGCCTGGGCATCGATGCGCTGGGCTACGACGCCGACGAGAAGGCGCGGCTTCTGCATGCCATCGGCCGCCCCTACGGCATGGTGCTCGTGACCGGCCCGACGGGTTCGGGCAAGACGGTGTCGCTCTACACCTGCCTGAACCTGCTGAACCAGCCGGGCGTGAACATCGCGACGGCGGAAGACCCGTCGGAAATCAACCTGCCGGGCGTCAACCAGGTCAACGTCAACGAGCGCGCGGGGCTGACTTTCGCCGCCGCGCTGCGCGCGTTCCTGCGGCAGGATCCGGACATCATCATGGTCGGCGAAATCCGCGACCTCGAGACCGCCGACATCTCGATCAAGGCGGCGCAGACGGGCCACCTGGTGCTCTCGACGCTGCACACCAACGACGCGCCGACCACGCTCACGCGCATGCGCAACATGGGCATCGCGCCGTTCAACATCGCATCGAGCGTGATCCTGATCACCGCGCAGCGCCTTGCGCGGCGGCTGTGCACCGTCTGCCGCGCGCCCGCGGACGTACCGCGCGAAGCCCTGCTCGACGCGGGATTCCAGGAAGAACAACTGGACGGCAGCTGGAAGCCTTACCGCCCGGTCGGCTGCTCGGCATGCAGCGGCGGCTACAAGGGCCGTGTCGGCATCTACCAGGTGATGCCGATCTCGGAAGCGATCCAGGAAATCATCCTGCGCGACGGCAGCGCACTCGACATCGCACAGCAGTCCGAGAGGGAAGGCGTGCGCTCGCTGCGCCAGTCCGGCCTGCGCAAGGTCATGCAGGGCCTGACTTCGCTCGAAGAAGTCGTGGCCTGCACCAACGAATAACGCACACACTGAAATCCGGAGATCGAATGGCAACAGTGGCATCCTCCCGCTCCCAGCCCACACACAAGGAATTTGTCTTCGAGTGGGAAGGCAAGGACCGCAACGGCAAGCTGGTGCGTGGCGAACTCCGGGCCGCCGGCGAAAACCAGGTGCAGGCCGCGCTGCGCCGCCAGGGCGTGCTGGCTTCGAAGATCAAGAAGCGGCGGATGCGCTCGGGCAAGAAGATCAAGCCCAAGGACATCGCCATCTTCACGCGCCAGCTGGCAACGATGATGAAAGCCGGCGTGCCGCTGATGCAGTCCTTCGACATCGTGGGTCGCGGCAACGCGAACGCGAGCGTGGCCAAGCTGCTGAACGACATCCGCAGCGACGTGGAAACGGGTACGTCCCTTTCGGCGGCGTTCCGCAAGTTTCCGAAGTACTTCGACAACCTCTACTGCAACCTGGTGGAGGCCGGCGAGGCCGCCGGTATCCTCGAAGACCTGCTGGACCGGCTGGCCACGTACATGGAGAAGACCGAGGCGATCAAGTCCAAGATCAAGTCGGCATTGATGTACCCGACTTCGGTGGTCGTGGTGGCTTTCGTGGTGGTGGCCATCATCATGATCTTCGTGATTCCGGCGTTCAAGCAGGTGTTCACCTCGTTCGGCGCCGACTTGCCGGCACCCACGCTGTTCGTGATGGCGATGAGCGAGTTCTTCGTTTCGTACTGGTGGCTGATCTTCGGGGGGCTCGGCGGAGGCATCTATTTCTTTCTGCAGGCCTGGAAGCGAAACGAACGCGTGCAGAGAGTCATGGACCGGGCGCTGCTGAGGGTGCCGATCTTCGGCGCGCTGATCGAAAAATCCTGCGTGGCGCGCTGGACCCGCACGCTGGCAACGATGTTCGCCGCCGGCGTGCCGCTGGTCGAAGCGCTGGACTCCGTGGGCGGAGCCTCGGGCAATACCGTCTACGGGGACGCCACGGCCAAGATCCAGCAGGAAGTCTCGACCGGCACCAGCCTCACGGCGGCCATGACCAACGCCAACCTGTTCCCCTCGATGGTCATCCAGATGACCGCCATCGGCGAGGAATCCGGCTCCATCGACCACATGCTGGGCAAGGCGGCCGACTTCTATGAATCGGAAGTGGACGACATGGTCGCGGGCCTCTCGAGCCTGATGGAGCCCATCATCATCGTGTTCCTGGGCACCATCATCGGCGGCATCGTGGTCTCGATGTACCTGCCCATCTTCAAGCTCGGCCAGGTCGTCTGATGCTCGTTTCGCGGGAGATCGACACCGTTCTGGCCGGTGCCCTGGGGCTATTGATCGGCAGCTTTCTCAACGTCGTCATCTACCGCGTTCCGGTGATGATGTACCGGGAATGGCTGTCCGAGGCCGTGGCCAACCTGATGTCGTCCAGGGACATGCCCTCGCTCTGGTCGCTGGTCTTCGGCCCGAAGGCGGTGCCTCCGGCGGGGCTCGAGGCGGCAGCCGACAAGGCGGCGACGGCCATCGAGGCGCTGCCCCCCTTCAACCTCATGCGCCCGGCATCGCGCTGCGGGAACTGCGGCCATGAAATCCGCTGGTACCAGAACATCCCCGTGCTGAGCTATGTGCTGCTGCGCGGCCGCTGCGCCTCCTGCAAGACGAGGATCAGCCCGCGCTACCCGCTGGTCGAGCTGGTGACCGCCGGGCTCTTTGCCCTGTGCGCCCATCGCTTCGGCATCACCCCCGCCGGCGTCCTGTGGGCTGCGTTCGGGGCACTGCTGGTCTGCCAGTTCCTGATCGACTTCGACACCCAGTTCCTGCCCGATTCGATCAACTACCCGCTGCTGTGGCTCGGCCTCGTCGGCGCAGCCATGGGCTGGACCGGCGTCTCGCTCAACGCCGCCGTCTGGGGCGCGGTGTTCGGCTACCTGAGCCTTTGGCTTGTGTACCATGGCTTTCGCCTGATCACGGGCAAGGAAGGCATGGGCTATGGCGACTTCAAACTGCTCGCCGCGCTGGGTGCTTGGCTGGGTGCCGACTACCTCATCGCGATCATCCTCGTCTCGTCGCTGGTGGGCGCCGTGATCGGGCTGACACTGCGCTTCGCAGGCAAGCTGGCGCACAAGGACATCCCCATCGCCTTCGGTCCGTTCCTGGCCGGCGCGGGCCTGGTCTGCCTGGTGGCGGGCCCCGAGCTCGTGAAGCAGTGGATTCCGTTCGCGTTCCCGCTGGGCGCGCTGGTGCATTGAGCGGCAAGCTCATGGTGCGGCGCATCGGGCTGACAGGCGGCATCGGCAGCGGCAAGAGCACGGTCGCCGCGCTGCTGGTCGCGCAGGGCGCGGTCCTGGTCGACACCGACGCCATCGCGCGCTCGATCGCGCAGCCGGGCGGCATCGCCATGCCGGCGCTGGAAGCTGCATTCGGCCCCGGCGTGATCGCACCCGACGGCGGCATGGACCGGGCCGCCATGCGCCAGATCGTGTTCGCGGACGCGGGCGCCAAGACCCGGCTCGAATCCATCCTGCACCCGCTGATCGGCGCGGAAACCCGGCGCCAGGCCGCGGCGGCCGGCCCGGATGCCGTCGTCGTCTTCGACGTTCCGCTGCTGGTCGAGTCCGGCCGCTGGCGCGCCATGGTAGACCGGGTGCTGGTGGTCGACGCCCGCGAAGAAACACAGCTGGAGCGGGTGATTGCCCGCTCGGGCTGGACACCCGAGGCGACCAGGGCCGTGATCGCCCAGCAAGCCCCGCGCAAGGCACGCCGGGCCGCCGCGGACGCCGTCATCTACAACGACGACCTGACCCTGGAGGAACTCGGTGCGCAGGTGCGGGGTCTCTGGGAACGGTGGGTTCGGACGGGCACGCGATAATTAACGATTGACGCCGCGACGGCTACACGACGATCACGTCAAACGGCGCACGCCTAAGCGCCCCTCACGATGCTTTTCAATTCGTACCCTTTCATTTTTGTATTTTTCCCGCTGGTCCTGATCGGCTTCTTCCTGATCGGCGCGCGCAGTCCCCGGTCGGCGGCGGGTTTCCTGGCACTGGCCTCGCTTTTCTTCTACGGCTGGTGGAGCGTCAAGGCGCTTCCGCTGCTGCTGGGGTCGATCTGCATCAACTACTGGTTCGGACTGCGGCTGACCCCGTCTCCGGGGCGGGAAGACAAGCACCGCAAGGCCCTGCTGATCATCGCGTTGGTGGTCAACCTGGGTGTGCTGGCGATCTTCAAGTACGCCAACTTCTTCCTGGAGAACATCGACGCCGGCCTGGCCGCCGCGGGCTTCTCGCAGATCGACCTGGTGCACATCGTGCTGCCGATCGGCATCTCGTTCTATACCTTCACGCAGATCGCGTTCCTGGTCGACTGCTGGCAAGGCAAGGTGCACGAGCGCAGCTTCATCCACTACGTCCTGTTCGTGACCTATTTCCCGCACCTGATCGCGGGCCCCGTGCTGCATCACGCGCAGATGATGCCGCAGTTCAACAACCCGGCCACCTACAGGATCAACGCCCGCAACCTGGCGCTCGGGCTGGGCATCTTCGTCTTCGGCCTGTCCAAGAAGATGCTGATCGCCGACCCGCTGGGGCAGTACGCGGACATGATGTTCAAGGGCGTGCACGAAGGCGTGGCGCCTTCGCTGTACACGGCCTGGTTCGGCGTGCTGGCCTATACGCTGCAGATCTACTTCGACTTCTCCGGCTACTCGGACATGGCAGTGGGCCTGTCGCTGTGCGTGGGCGTGCAGCTGCCGCTCAACTTCCGCTCGCCGTACAAGTCGACCAACATGATCGAGTTCTGGCGCCGCTGGCACATCTCGCTGTCGACCTTCCTGCGCGACTACCTCTACGTGCCGCTGGGCGGCAACCGCAAGGGACCGGCGCGCCGCTACATCAACCTGTTCCTGACGATGCTGCTGGGCGGCCTGTGGCACGGCGCGGCGTGGACTTTCGTGATCTGGGGCGCGCTGCACGGTGCCTACCTCATGGTCAACCATTTCTGGAATGCCAAGGTGCGCCGCGGCAACACCAGGACCACGTGGTACGGCCGCGTGGCCGGATGGTTCATCACCTTCGTCTGCGTCATGATCGCCTGGGTCGTGTTCCGCGCCGACAGCATGTCGGCCGCCATCGAGATCTACAAGGGCATGCTGGGCATGCACGGCGCGCCCGTCTCGGCGTTCAGCGAGTTCAAGGTACCGTTCCGCAAGCCGGAGTTCTTCCAGACCATCCTGGCCGGCCTGGTGATCTGCCTGGCGCTGCCGCCCACGATCACGCTCGACCGCTGGATCCCGAGTGTCGCCGGCCTGGCCGGCCGCCCGCGCCTGCAGCTGCTGGCGACCTGGGTTACGGGCCTGGGCTGCGTCTATCTCTTTGGCTTGTGCCTGTCGAAGTTCGGCAGCTACAGCCCGTTCCTCTATTTCCAGTTCTGACATGGAAGACACGAAATCGGCCAAGGTTTGGCTTCGCATCTTCGCCGCGGGCTACCTGGTGTGCTGCGCACTGCTGCTGACCAGCCTCTTCACGCCCATTCCCTATGGCGACCTGACGCGCATCGGGCGCATCTCCGAGCGCGAATTCGGCTGGCACGAGCCGCCGCCGCCCATTCCGGACGCCGACGTCAAGACCTGGCCGATCAACGAGGCCGACATCCTGGTGATCGGCGACAGCTTCTCGGTGCGCTACGCCTGGCAATCGGCGCTGGTGGGCGCGGGCTACAAGATGACCACCACGCACTGGGACAACCTCGGCGGCGTGGTGTGCGGCGACTTCTCCAGCTGGCTCGAAAAGTCCGGCTTCAAGGGCAAGGTCGTGATCATCGAGAGCATCGAGCGGCTGCTCGAGGACCGCATCCAGAAGTCCGAGTCCTGCGCAGCCATGAAGCATGCCTTCAAGCCGACGCCGCCCCCCTTCGAAAACCCGGCCAAGCCAGCGCCCGGCTTCCAGCTCAACTGGGACGCCGAACTGCTCAGCGGCTGGTACACGTACCACAACACCAAGGCCATCCTGGCCTCCGACAGCTGGACCAACACGCCCGAGCGCTGGGGCCCGCTGATCGACGCGCGCGTCGTGCCCGACGGCTGCAGGCAGTTCAGCCACCACGCCTGCGACAAGCTGCTCATGACCGCCGAAGACCGCGTCAACCCGGCGCTGTCGGTCAAGTCGGCCCGGTTCATGAAGAGCTTCGAGACCACCGCGGCGCCCTACAAGGTCGTCTGGATGGTGGTTCCGAACAAGAGCACGGTGTATTTGCAACAAAACCATGCCGACGAGTTCAGGGCCGCGTTCAACCCGCAAAATATCGGGCCGGACCTGTTCGCGCTCGCGGAGCAGAACCGCTTCAAGGTCATGGACCTTTTCCCCGCCAACGAAACCCATGTCTCGACCCGCGGATACATTCTTTTCGGTCAGCGTATGCTGGAGGCTGTGCGACAAGTGTTTCCGCCGCCGGCAGCCAAGTCGCAATGAGCTCGAACCTGACGTGAAAAAACGATACGCGTGATCCTTTACGAGTACCCCTTCAACGAGCGCATCCGCACCTACCTGCGGCTGGAGCACCTGTTTCGCCGCCTGGGCGAGCTGGTACCCGCTGAATCGCCGCTGTCCCACCACTACGCCCTGATCACGATCTTCGAGATCATGGACGTCGCCGCGCGGGCCGACCTCAAGGCCGATGTCCTGCGCGACCTCGACAAGCACAAGACCGTCTTCAACAGCTACCGCGGCAACCCGGCCATTGCCGAGACGGTGCTCGACCAGGTCATCGGCCAGCTCGAGCGCAACTTCAGCGCCCTCAACGGCGTGGCCGGCAAGGCCGGGCAGGCGTTGACGGAAAACGAGTGGCTCATGAGCATCCGCAGCCGCGCCGGCATTCCGGGCGGCACCTGCGAATTCGACCTGCCCGCCTACTACGCCTGGCAGCATCGCCCGCCGGCCAGCCGCCGGGCCGACCTCGAACGCTGGTCGAACACGCTCTCGCCGCTGGCCTCGTCGATCTACCTGCTGCTCAAGCTGCTGCGCGACGCCGACGTGCCCTACAAGGTGATCGCCACCAACGGCCAGTTCCAGCAGAACCTGCCCCAGGGCCGCAGCTTCCAGCTGCTGCGCCTGCGCATCGACCCCAAGCTGGGCCTCATTCCTGAAATCAGCGGCAATCGCCTCATGGTGTCGGTGCGCCTCATGCGCCACGACAAGGACGACCGCCTGCATCAAAGCTCGGACGACGCGCCTTTCGAGCTGACCCTTTGCGCATGACCGCGGTGAACGACAAAGGCGAGCGGATCGTCCGCTGTCCCACGTGCGGCGGCGACAGCATCTACGCTCCCAGCAATGCCTACCGGCCCTTCTGCAGCGCACGCTGCAAGGGCATCGACCTGGGTGCCTGGGCCAGCGAGGAATTCCGGATGCCGGCCGAGGCGCCGCCGGACGAAGAACCCTTCGGCGACCCGAAGATCCAGTAACCCCCGCAAAAGCTACTTTGCGGCGCCGCCCTCGTCCAGCAGCGCCGGGTCGATGTACGTCGCGAAGCTGCGCGCATACCTCGGCCGAAGGTGGCCGATGTCCTTGTAGGCCGGCGAACCATCGTCCGGCATGCTGCGGATGCACGCTTCGCCCGCGCACAGGCTGGCAAACGGCTCGATGACCCGCGCACCGCTGGCTTGCGCGACCTGCTTCAGCCGCGCATTGAACAGTGCCTGGTCGTGCGGCATCGGCGCCTTGAGTCCGCTGGAGGCCCTCAGGTCACCGAGCCGGCTGCCCTCGATCTGCCGGAGCGGATCGAAATCCATACCTACCGGATTCCCGAGCACCAGATACACCGGCTTCAGTGCCGACAGCCGCTTAAGAACGTCGCCCAGCGACTTCAACGCCAGCTCGACGCCGTCTCCGTTGAGGAACGGGTGCACGGCCTGCCTGTCGTCCACGAAGTAGTTCGCCATCGGGCCGGTGCCGGTGAAATAGCAGCTCCAGCACGCGCCGATCACCACGGAATCGACCTCGGGCTTCAGCGCCAGATCCAGCACCGCCTTGCGACGCTGGTCGCAGGCCATGTCGGCGCTGCTGAACATGCCGGGCACCGGAGGGCAAGCCCCCTGGGTCGCGAAGTACGCCGTGCGTGCCTGGTCGGGCTGCGTGCGGGCCAACTCCAGCGCGCGGGGTGCGTACTGCTCGATGTGGCTGTCGCCGATCAGCAATACGTTGCGCCTGCCACTGCCGGCCTTGTAGACGAACTGCCCGCCCAGCGCGGTCTCCTGCAGGCCCTCGTAATAGTTGTCTTCCTGCGTCGCGTCGGCCACGGCCTGCAGGGCCGGGCTGTCGTGGCGAGGAAGCGGCGTGCCCGTGAAGACCAGCACGCCGGCCAGCGCCAGCGCCGCGCCGCCGCCCGCCAATCCGCGCAGCATGGCTTGCGAGAGATGCAGCTTGACGAAGCGCTCGACGAAACGGTACGTGGCCCAGGCTAGCACGATCGCGGCCGCCACCATCGCAATGCGCACCTGCAGCGAAGGCTCCCCGCCCGCGACGATGCGCGCATACGAGAGCAGCGGCCAGTGCCACAGGTACAGCGGGTAGCTGATCAGGCCGATCCACACCATGAGCCTGTTCGACAGCAGGTAGCGGTTCAGCACGCCGCCCGGGCCCGCTGCAATGCAGCTGACCGCACCGAGCACCGGCACCAGGGCCCACCAGCCCGGAAACGCCCTCGTGCTGTGAACCGCGAAGAGTCCCCAGGCGATCAGCCCGATGCCGACGACGGACTGCGCATGCCGCAGCATCGCGGTGCGTGAACTGTCCGAAGCCACGGCCGGCCGCAGCCGCATGGCCGCCAGCAGGCCGCCGGCCATCAGCTCCCAGGCCCGCGAGAGCGGAGAGTAGAAGGCGGCCGCGCGGTGCGGCTGCACCGTGAGCACGTTGACCAGGAACGAAACCACGGCCACGGCCAGCGTCACCTTCAGGATCGGCCAGCGCTTTCGCCAGGCCAGCCCCAGCAGCAGGGGCCAGAAGATGTAGAACTGCTCCTCGATGCCCAGCGACCACAGGTGCAGCAGCGGCTTGGTCTCCGCCGTCGCGTCGAAGTAGCCCGCCTCGCCGAGGAACACCAGGTTGGCGAAGAAGGCCGCGCCGCCGGTGGTCTGCTTGCCGAGCTGCGAGAACTCGCCCGGCAGCAGCACATACCAGCCGAACGCCAGCGTGGCGAGCAGCACGAGCACCAGCGCTGGAAAGATGCGCCGGATGCGCCGCGCATAGAAGTCGCGGTAGCTGAAGTCGCCCGCCGCCAGGCTCTGCAGAAGAATGGTCGTGATCAGGAAGCCCGAGATCACGAAGAAGATGTCGACCCCTATGAAGCCGCCCGGCAGCAGGCTCGGGAACGCGTGATAGACCAGCACCGAGCCGACCGCGATGGCACGCAGGCCGTCAATGTCGGGGCGGTACTTGGGATGCATCGTGCGCGGCGCCTTGCTCAACGCGGCTGCGCTGCGGTCGCGGCCGGCGCGGTGCGGACGGTGCGGTCGAAATAGCTCGCCTCTTCACGGGTGTAGCGCGGCCGAAGGTGATCGGCGTCCTTGTAGGCGGGCGATCCGTCGGGCATCGTGCGCAGGCACTGGTCGTTCTTGCACAGCACCGCCATCGCGTCGATGGGCTCCGCGCCGCTTGCTTCGGCGATCGCACGCAGCCGGTCGTTGAGCTGCTTCTGGTCGGCCGGCAACGGGGCCGTCGGCGTCGAGCTCATCGCTTCCATGCGCGTCAGGCGGCTGCCTTCTATCAGGCGCTTGGGCGTGAATTCCTCGCCGCCCGGGTTGTCGAGCAGCAGGTACACCTTCTTGTGCCGCGCCAGCTCGCGCAGCGTGGCTTCCAGCGACGCGAGCGAGCGTTCGATGCCGTCGCCGCCCTGGAACGGATGGACCTTGTTGTCGGCATCGCGGAAATAGTATTCCAGCGCGCCGTGGCCGACGAAGTAGCAGTTCCAGCAGCCGCCGATGACCACCGAGTCGACCTCGGGGCCCATCGCATAGGCCAGCATGGCGTCGCGCCGCTCGGCACAGCCGATGTTCTTGTCGGCCTGCACACCGGGCACCGCCGGGCACGCCCCCTGGGTGACGAACCAGGCCGACTTGTCCGGCATCGCCAGCGTGCGCGACAGCTCCATCACCCGCGGCGCGTACTGCTGCACGTGGCTGTCGCCCACGAACAGCACGCGCTTCGGACCGTTGCCGGTCTTGTAGACCAGCTGCTCGCCGATCTGGTCGAGCTTGAAGCCCGCGTAGTAGTCGGCGTCCAGCGTGGCATTGGCGACGATCTGCAGCCTTTCGCTGTCATTGCGCGGCCCGGGCACGCCCAGGAAGATCGCGACACCTGCCGCAGCCACCAGCACCATGCCAGCCCCCAGCACCTTGATGGTGCCGGGGCCGGGGCGATTTCTGGCGAAGCGTTCGATGAAGCGGTAGGTGCCCCAGGCCAGCAGCACGCTCGCCACCATCGCACCGGCGCGATACACCGGCGACGGATGCAGCGGATCGGCCTCCACGATGCGCACGAACGCCAGCAGCGGCCAGTGCCACAGGTACAGCGGATAGCTGATGAGGCCGATCCACACCATCACCCGGTTCGACAGCAGGTACTTGTTCAGCACGCCGTTAGGCCCGGATGCGATGCAGCTCACCGCGCCCAGCGTGGGCAACAGCGCCCACCAGCCCGGGAACGACTTGTTGCTGCGGATCATGACCAGCCCGAGAACGATCAGCCCCACGCCCAGCACCGACTGCGCATGGCTGCGCCAGGCATTCGGCGCAGGGGGCTTCAGCCGCATGCAGGCCAGGATGCCGCCCACCATGAGCTCCCAGAAACGGGAAGCCGGCGAGTAGAACGACGCCGCCGGCAGCGGATGGACCGTGGTCACGTTGACCAGCAGCGACACCGCCGCCACCGCCAGCACCACGCGCACGATCGGCCAGCGCCTGCGCCATGCCAGGCCCAGCAGCAGCGGCCAGAAAATGTAGAACTGCTCCTCGATGCCCAGCGACCACAGGTGCAGCAGCGGCTTGGTCTCGGCGGCCGTGTCGAAGTAGCCCGATTCGCTCCAGAACACCAGGTTGGCCACGAACGCCGAGCCGCCCACCGTCTGCTTGCCGAGCTCGGCAAACTCGTCGGACAGCAGCAGGTACCAGCCGGCGCACAGCGTCGCCAGCAGCACCACGATCAGCGCCGGGAAGATCCGCCGGATGCGCCGCTCGTAGAAGTCGCGGTAGCTGAAATCACCCGCCGCCAGGCTCTGGAGAATGATGGTCGTGATCAGGAAGCCCGAGATCACGAAGAAGATGTCGACCCCGATGAAGCCGCCCATCAGCGCCTTGGGGAAGGCGTGGTACACGACCACGGAGGCCACCGCGATCGCGCGCAGCCCGTCGATATCCGGACGGTACTTGGGGTGCATCAATCAGTCGGCCGGCGCGGCGGCCGGCTGCGGCGCGAACGGCAGCCCACGCTCCTCGGACAGCCACTGCAGCACGGGCAGCGCGCCCGGCAACACCGGCGTCACGTCCAGCGGCAACTGCTGCCAGGCCATCTGCTGGCCTTCGCGCATCTCGAATTCACCGGTCCAGGCCGTCACCTTGCACCAGTGCAGGCGCACCAGCGCATGCGGATAGTCATGCTCGGTGACCTTCCAGACCTCGGCGCCGCCGATGGTGATGCCGAGCTCTTCCTGCAGCTCGCGCCGCAGCGCCTGTTCGACCGTTTCGCCCGCCTCGATCTTGCCGCCGGGAAATTCCCAGTAGCCCGCGTAGGCCTTGCCTTCGGGCCGGGTCGAGAGCAGCAGTGCGTCGTCCGACAGGCGGATCAGCACGCCGACGGCGACCTCCGTGTGCTTGCGCGGCTCGCTCACGCGTTGCTCCGACCCGCGTAGTCCCGCGCGAACTGGTAGGCCACGCGTCCGCTGCGCGAACCGCGCTCCAGCGCCCAGACCAGCGCCTCGGGCCGCGCCGCGGCAATGGCGGCCTCGTCCACGCCGAACGACGAGAGCCACTGGCCCACGATCGTCAGGTACTCGTTCTGGCTGAAGGGATAGAAGCTCACCCAGAGACCGAAGCGCTCCGACAGCGAGATCTTTTCCTCGATCACCTCGCCCGGATGGACTTCGCCGTCTTCCGTGTGGGTGTACGAGAGGTTGTCCTTCATGTACTCGGGCAGCAGGTGGCGCCGGTTGCTGGTCGCGTAGATCAGCACATTGGGCGTCGACGCCGCGATCGAGCCGTCGAGGATCGACTTCAGCGCCTTGTAGCCCGGCTCGCCCTCGTCGAAGCTCAGGTCGTCGCTGAACACGATGAATTTCTCGGGTCGCTGCGAGACCACCTCGACGATGTCCGGCAGGTCGGTCAGCTCGGCCTTGTCGACCTCGATCAGGCGCAACCCCTGCGGCGCATAGGCCTGCAGGCAGGCACGGATGAGCGACGACTTGCCGGTGCCGCGCGCGCCCGTCAGCAGCACGTTGTTGGCGGGCTTGCCTTCGACGAACTGCTGCGTGTTGCGCGCGATCTTTTCCTTCTGGACGTCGATTTCCTTGAGCGAATCGAGCGACATAGCGGCCACGTGCTTCACCGGCTCGAGCACGCCATGGCCCGAGCTGCGGCGGCGGTAGCGCCAGGCGATGGATGCGTTCCAGTCGGCCGGCTCCGCCAGCGGTTGCGGCAGGATCGATTCGACGCGGTTGATCAGCTGCTCGGCGCGCTCGATCAGCCTCTGGAACTGCTCGTTCATGACCGGTAGTCGGCGTTGATGGTCACGTATTCGTGGCTGAAGTCGCAGGTCCACACGGTTTCGCTGGCGTCGCCGCGGCCCAGGCCGATGCGCACCGTGATCTCGCTCTGCTTCATCACGCGCTGGCCGTCTTCCTCGCGGTACGACGGATTGCGCCCGCCCTTGACCGCCACGTGCACGTCGTCGAGGAACAGGTCGATGCCCGTCTGGTCGAGGTCGTCGATGCCCGCGTAGCCCACAGCCGCCAGGATGCGGCCCAGGTTCGGGTCGCTGGCGTAGAAGGCCGTCTTGACCAGCGGCGAATGCGCCACGGCGTAGGCCACCTGCCTGCACTCCGCGGCGTTGCGGCCGCCATCGACCTGCACGGTGATGAACTTGGTCGCGCCTTCGCCGTCGCGCACGATGGCCTGCGCCAGCTGGCGCGCCACGTCCTGCATGGCGGCCACCAGCGCCTTGCCGTCGGCCGAGTCGAGCGAGGTGATGGCGGCGTTGGCCGCCTTCTGCGTCGCGATGACCACGAACGAGTCGTTCGTCGAGGTGTCGCCGTCGATGGTCACGCGGTTGAACGAGGCATCGGCCAGCAGCTTGGCCAGCGGCTGGATCAGCGAGGGATCGATCTTCGCGTCGGTCGCCATGAAGCCGAGCATGGTCGCCATGTTCGGGCGGATCATGCCGGCGCCCTTGCTGATGCCGGTGATGGTGACCGTCGCGCCGCCGACCTGGGCCCGCTGGCTGAAGGCCTTCGGGATGGTGTCGGTGGTCATGATGCCCTCGGCCGCACGCGCCCAGTGGTCCGCGGAAGCATCGGCCAGCGCGGCCGGCAGGCCGGCTTCGATGCGATCGACCGGCAGCGGCTCCATGATCACGCCGGTGGAGAACGGCAGGATCTGCTCGGGCGAGATTTCCAGCTTGCGCGCCAGCGCGATGCAGGTGGAGCGCGTGCGCATCAGCCCGTCTTCGCCAGTGCCGGCGTTCGCGTTGCCGGTGTTGATCACCATCGCGCGGATGCCGTGGTTCGCGGCCAGGTGCTCGCGGCAGACCTGCACCGGCGCGGCGCAGAAACGGTTCTGGGTGAACACGCCGCCGACGGCGGAGCCTTCGTCGATCAGCACGACGGTCAGGTCCTTGCGATTGGCCTTGCGCACGCCCGCTTCGGCCACGCCGATGCGGACACCAGGCACCGCGAACAGCGCGGCGGGATCGGGAGCAGACAGGTTCACGGGCATGGGATGTCTCTTCTTAGGTTCCGGGTCTGGTCAGGTCAGCTTGCCGTGGCATTGCTTGTACTTCTTGCCGCTGCCGCAGGGGCACGGGTCGTTGCGTCCGACGCGGGCGAAGGCCAGGGCCTCGGCGCTCAGGGCGCCCGCACCCGCGGCCGCCGCGCGGCGCTGGCTTTCCTCGTCGACGCGCACCTCGACCTCGCCCGTTTCCGTCGGCGCGGTGTAGGTGATGTTGGTGACGTTCTCGCCGCGGCTCTCGAGCGCCTCGGCGGCTTCCTCGAGCTGCTCGCCGGATTGCACGCGCACCGTCATCAGCTGGCGCGTGACTTCGTTCTTGACCGAGTCGAGCAGCTGGCCAAAGAGCTCGAAGGCTTCGCGCTTGTATTCCTGCTTGGGCTGCTTCTGCGCATAGCCGCGCAGGTGGATGCCCTGGCGCAGGTAGTCGAGCGAGGCCAGGTGCTCGCGCCAGTGGGTGTCGATGCTCTGCAGCAGCACCATGCGTTCGAACTGGGTGAAGTTCTCCTGGCCGATCAGCGCGACCTTCGCGTCGAAGGTCTCGTTGGCGTGCTTGAGCACCTTCTCGACGATGTCCTCGTCGGCGATGGCTTCCGAGGCCTCGACTTCCTTCTTGAGCGGCATGTCGATGCCCCACTCGGCGAAGAGCGTCTTCTCGAGGCCTTCCAGGTCCCACTGCTCCTCGACCGATTCGCTCGGCACGTACTGGCGCACGAGGTCGGTGAAGCAGCCTTCGCGCAGTCCGGCGATCTGCGCCGTGAGGTCGCCCGCGTCGAGGATGTCGTTGCGCTGCTGGTAGATCACCTTGCGCTGGTCGTTCGACACGTCGTCGTACTCGAGCAGCTGCTTGCGGATGTCGAAGTTGCGCGCCTCGACCTTGCGCTGCGCGCTCTCGATGCTGCGCGTGACGATGCCGGCCTCGATGGCTTCGCCATCGGGCATCTTCAGGCGGTCCATGATCGCCTTGACGCGGTCGCCCGCGAAGATGCGCATCAGCGGATCGTCCAGGCTCAGGTAGAAGCGCGAGGAGCCCGGGTCGCCCTGGCGGCCCGAACGGCCGCGCAGCTGGTTGTCGATGCGGCGCGATTCATGGCGTTCGGTCGCGATGATGCGCAGGCCGCCGAGCGACTTCACGAACTCGTGGTCCTTGGTCCATTCGGCGCGCACGTGCTCGATGTCGGCCTTCTTGGTGGCTTCGTCGCGGCCTTCGTCGTTCTCGATGGCCTCGATCATCTTCTCGATGTTGCCGCCCAGCACGATGTCGGTGCCGCGGCCGGCCATGTTGGTCGCGATGGTGATCATCTTCGTGCGGCCGGCCTGCGCCACGATGTCGGCCTCGCGGGCGTGCTGCTTGGCGTTCAGCACCTGGTGCGGCAGGCCCGCCTGGGTCAGCAGGCCGTCGATGATTTCGGAGTTCTCGATGGACGAGGTGCCCACCAGCACCGGCTGGCCGCGCTCGTAGCACTCGCGGATGTCCTGGATCGCCGCCTCGTATTTCTCGCGCGTGGTCTTGTAGACCCGGTCGAGCTGGTCGTCGCGCTTGCTCACGCGGTTCGGCGGAATGATCATGGTCTCCAGACCATAGATTTCCTGGAACTCGTAGGCTTCGGTGTCGGCCGTGCCGGTCATGCCGGCGAGCTTGCCGTACAGGCGGAAATAGTTCTGGAAGGTGATCGAGGCCAGCGTCTGGTTCTCGGCCTGGATTTCCACGCCTTCCTTGGCTTCCACGGCCTGGTGCAGGCCGTCGCTCCAGCGGCGGCCGGTCATGAGGCGGCCGGTGAATTCGTCGACGATGACCACTTCGCCCTGCTGCACCACGTAATGCTGGTCGCGGTGGTACAGGTGACGCGCGCGCAGCGCCGCGTTCAGGTGGTGCATCAGCGTGATGTTGGCCGGGTCGTAGAGCGACGCGCCCTCGGGCAGCAGCTTGAACTCGCCCAGGATGCGCTCGGCGTTCTCGTGGCCGTCCTCGGTCAGGAACACCTGGTGGGTCTTCTCGTCGACCGTGAAGTCGCCGGGCACCGTGACGCCTTCGCCGGTGCGCGGATCGGCCTCGCCTTCCTGCTTGGTCAGCAGGGGCACCACCTTGTTGATGGCCAGGTAGAGGTCGGTGTGGTCTTCGGCCTGGCCGCTGATGATCAGCGGCGTGCGGGCCTCGTCGATCAGGATCGAGTCCACTTCGTCGACGATGGCGTAGTTCAGCCCGCGCTGGACCCGGTCGCCGGGCTCGTAGACCATGTTGTCGCGCAGGTAGTCGAAGCCGTACTCGTTGTTGGTGCCGTACGTGATGTCGCTGCCGTAGGCCTGCTGCTTCTCCTCGCGCGGCATCTGCGGCAGGTTGATGCCGACGGTGAGGCCGAGGAAGTTGTAGAGGCGGCCCATCCAGGTCGCGTCGCGGTTGGCCAGGTAGTCGTTCACCGTGACCACGTGCACGCCCTTGCCGGACAGCGCGTTCAGGTACACCGGCAGCGTGGCGGTCAGCGTCTTGCCTTCGCCGGTGCGCATTTCGGAAATCTTGCCGTTGTGCAGCGCCATGCCGCCCAGCAGCTGCACGTCGAAGTGGCGCATCTTCATGACGCGCTTGGAGCCTTCGCGCACCGTGGCGAAAGCCTCCGGCAGCAGGGCGTCGAGGGTCTCGCCCTTGGCGATGCGGTCCTTGAACTCCTGCGTCTTGGCGCGCAGTGCGTCGTCGCTGAGCTTTTCGAACTCGGGTTCGAGCGCATTGATGCGTTCCACCGTCTTGCGATACTGCTTGAGCAGCCGATCGTTGCGACTGCCGAAAATCTGGGTCAGGAAGTTGGTTGCCATGGGTGGAGATGGGCGGGCGCCTGACGCGACAGGCACTTCGACCGGATTCCCTAAGATATGGTGAAAGCAGTTGGGCGCGCTTTCAATGAAAGCAAGCGGCCCTTTTTCCGGCGCGAACGTCGGCAAACCGGGCATTTTAGCTGTCTTGTTTCTAACCCCTGGATTACCCATGTATCGCCGCACTCCCCCCGCCATTTCGCTGCAGCAAGCTGCCGAAGGCTCGCCCACGCTGGGAAGCCTGATGGCGCGCGCCCGCGACACGGCGGAGCGGCTGAAAGCCGTGGAAGGCCTGATTCCACCCGCCATGCGCGGGGCTATACAGGCCGGGCCGGCCGAAGGCGACGTGTGGTGCCTGCTGGTGCAGGGCAGCGCCGCCGCCGCCAAGCTGCGCCAACTGGCGCCGATGCTGGTGACGCGGCTCAAGAACCGGGGCTGGGACGTCGCGAGCATCCGCATCAAGGTGCACACGGGGCGCTGACTTCGCCGGCCAGTCCTATACTTTTCGTCTGGAAATAGATAATATTTCCAGATGATGCCATCTCCAGCCCCTGCCGACGCCCGGCTCCTCCTGCTCGACAAGAACCAGGTCGACGCCCTCCTTTCTCCCGATGACGTGCTGCGGGCCGTCCGCGAGGCCTTCGTCCTGCACAGCGAGCGCGAAGGCCGGGTGTTCCCGGTCGTGCGCGAACCGCTGAAGACCGGCGGCGTCTTCGGCATCAAGTCGGGCGACGTGCAGGCCCAGGGCCTGCTCGGCTTCAAGGCGGCCGGCTTCTGGCCCGCCAACCGTCAGCGCGGCGGCGAGCCGCACCAGGCCACGATCCTGCTGATCGACCCCGCCACCGGCCGCCCCCTTTGCGTGATCGACGGCAACGCGGTCACGACCGTGCGCACCGGCGCGGCGGGCGGGCTCGGCCTGCAACAACTTGCGCGGCCCGACAGCACGCGCCTTTGCCTGTTCGGCACCGGCGTGCAGGCGCGCATCCAGCTCGACTTTGCGCTGCGCCTGCTACCCTCGCTGAGCGACGTTCTCTATATGAGCGCCGACGGCCAGCGCAAGCCGGCATTCGAAGCTGCATTCGCGGGGCGCTGCAACATCGCCCCCGCCAGCGACCGCAATGCGGCCGTCGCACGCAGCGACGTGGTGATCACCGCCACCCCGGGCGGCGGCGCCCTCTTCGACCTGGAAGCCGTGCAGAGCGGCACGCACCTGAACTGCGTCGGCGCCGACACCCGCGGCAAACGCGAACTGCCCGAAGGCCTGCTGCCGCGCGCGCGGCTGTTCGTCGATGACGCCACCCAGGCGCGGCAGATCGGCGAGACCCAATGGGCGCCCGACACGCAGGGCACCGAACTCGGCGACCTGCTGAGTGGAAAAACGCCCTTCCATCGAGGGCCCGGAGACATCACGGTCTTCGATATGACCGGCCTCGCGCTGCAGGACCTGACCGTCGCGCGCCTGCTGCAGGCGCGGGCGGACGAAACAGGATCGGGCACGCGCATCGCGTGGCCGTGGTGAGCCGGGCCGTGGCGGCGCGCTGTCAGGAAGCGCCTCCGAACAACCCGGTCATGAACTGGGTGGACTTCAGGCCCGTGCCGGTCAGCAGCGCAACCGTCGTCTCGCCGGCGCGGATGTCGCCGCGTTGCGCCAGCACCTTGATGGCCGCCGCGGCCGAGGCGGATGTCGGCTCCGCGTAGAGACCGATCGCGGCCAACTGGCGCACCGCCGCCGCTATCTGCTCTTCGGTCAGCGCGACTGTCTTGCCGTTGGTCTCGCGCAGGGCCTGAATGATTTCCGGCAGGCGCACGGGCCGCTTGATTGCCGTGCCTTCGGCAATGGTCGGCTGCACGACGCGCTCCACCAGCGTGTCCGTGCCTGCCGAGAAGCTCGCATCGATGGGCGAGCAGTTCAGCGGCTGCGCCACGAAGATGCGCGGCAGCTTGCCGATCTGCCCCGCAGCCAGCAGCTCCTTGAAGCCGATCCAGCACCCCAGCACGTTGCTGCCCGCCCCGGTCGGAATCACCACGTTGTCAGGCGCGGCGAATCCCAGGTCTTCCCACAGCTCATAGGCCAGCGTCTTCGTGCCCTGCAGGAAGAAGGGGTGCCAGTTGTGGCTCGCATAGAAAATCGATTCCGACTGGCGCACCGCCTCGTATTCCGACGCCTCGCGCGGCCCCGGCACCAGTTGCACCTCGGCTCCGAAGGCGCGGATCTGCGCCACCTTGGGCGCCGGCGTGTAGCTCGGCGCCAGCACTTTCACGCGCATGCCCGCCGCCGCGCCAGCCGCGGCAATGGCCACGCCGCCGTTGCCCGAGCTGTCTTCCAGCACCGCATCGACGCCGATCTGGCGCAGGAACGACATCATCACGGCCGCGCCGCGGTCCTTGAAGCTGCAGGTCGGATTGAACCATTCGAGCTTGAAGTACGGCGCGAGCCCGCCCCAGCGCTTTTGCACCAGCGGCGTACAGCCCTCGCCCATGCTCGCCGGGTTCTCGATGGCCACCGGCAGCGACGCGCGGTAGCGCCAGAGCGAACGCGCGCGCGAATCGATGTCGTCGCGCGAGATGCCGGGCAGCGGCGTGACAAGCATCGGGTTGCCGTCGTCGGAGCGCCAGCGGCGCTCCGACAGTTCGTGGTGCCTGCCGGTGCGCGGATCGACGTAGCGCGCGCGTTCTTTCGAGGTCATTCGCGACTCCATGGAAAAACTGGATAATACATCCAACTCTATACTTTTTGTATAAGTTAGATTTTTAGTCCAGCGCTGGATACATTCCATGCGATGAAAAAGAAGTCGAACAAGCAGGTGCTCGAGATGCTGCGCAGCATGGCCGAAGGCCTGGGCGAAACCTTCGCGCCCTTCTGCGAAGTGGTGGTGCACGACCTGAGCAATCCGAAGAACGCGATCTACGCCATCGAAAACAGCCTGAGCGGCCGCGAAGTGGGCGAGTCGGTCACCGAGCTGGGCCTGGCGCGCATCCGCGACCCGGAGTTCCCGGCGGTGATCGCGAACTACGCCAACACTTTTCCGGACGGGCGCAAGGTCAAGAGCACCTCGATCGGCATCAAGGACGAGAGCGGCGAGTACGTGGCGGCGCTGTGCCTGAACGTCGACCTCACGCTGTTCCAGAGCTTCCAGGGCGCGATCTCGCAGTTCATCCGCATCGACGACAAGGAAGTGCACGAGCACATCGAGGCCGGCGGCAACCACACGGACCGCATCCATGCGCGCATCGACGAATTCGCGGCCGCGCGCGCGACCACCTCGCGCTCGCTCAAGCCGGCGGACCGCAAGCAGCTGGTGCAGGACCTGAAGAAGGCGGGCCTGCTGGAAGTCCGCCGCGGCGCCGAGATTGCCGCGGCGCACATGGGCGTGTCGCGCGCCACCGTCTACAGCGACGCCAGATAGCCGGGCCGGCGGCCCGCCGCTGGAACCGATGGCGCGAAATCGGGCCGCGGGTCAGGCCGCAGGATCAGGCCAGCTCGGGTCGCTCGACGCGCTGGCGGTCAGCATCAGCACCACGCGCGCGTCGGCCGCGACGGCGTTGCTCTCGCGCAGTTTCTTCAGCGCGGCAAGGCCACCTGCGGAACACAGCTCGGCGCTCACGCCGGCCGCGGTGAGCAGGCGGCGCGCCTCGCGGGCTTCTTCGTCGCCCGCCACCACCGCGCCGCCGCGGGTGGCGGTCGCGGCCTGCCATTGCAGGTAGGTCACGGTGGCGCCGGCGGTCGAGAACTGCGCGGTGTGGCCGGGGTAGCTGCCGTTGATCGCGCCGCCCGCCAGCACCCGCGACAGCCGCGCGAAGGGCTCCACGAGCCACAGCTGCGGCAGCCGTGCAATGCGCCCAGCCGCCAGCAGGTCGCGAAAGCCCGCGTAGATGCCCCAGGCCAGGTCGCCCCGTGCGGTGGGAATGACGATGTGATCGGGCAGGCCGCCTTCGGTCACGCATTCGAGGGCGATGGGCTTGTAGCCCTCGATCGCCAGCGGTGCGCTGCCCAGCGCGGGCAACCGGTAGTTGGTCAGCGCGAAGTAGCCCGGGTGCTGCGAACGCTCGCGCACGAAGGCCCAGCGGCCCGCGTTGTCGGCGAACACGTAGCGCCGCGCGCCCAGCGCATCGAGTTGGCGCGCGTAGGTGGCGGGCAAGCCCTCGTAGGTGGCTACCTCGCAGCCCAGGCCCGCGGCCCAGGCATAGTGCGCCGCCGACACTGCCGCGTTGCCTGACGAGGCCAGCACCAGCGTGTGCGCATCGAAGTCGAAGGCCTGCGCCACCCCCACCGCGGTCATGCGATCCTTGTGAGAGCCGGTCGGATTGCACGACTCGTCCTTGAGCGCCAGGCCCGCGACGCCGAATTGCCTTGCCAGTTCAGGCATCTCCTGCAGCGGCGTGTTGCCCTCGCCCAGCGTGAAGCCCTGCCCATAGGGCATGGGCAGGGTATCGGCCGGGCCGTCGGGCAGGTAGCTGGCGCGCAGCGCGACGTGAACGCCCTCGCGCTTGCAGGCCGGGCAGCCGTCGTGCGTCAGCGTGACCGGGTAGAGCGCGTCGCATCGCAGGCACTGCAGGCCACGCAGGCGTGGGTTGCGCAGGGGCTTGGGGGTGCGGTCCCGGACCATGCCCGGCGAAGCGCCCGAATGAGGGGCCGAAGGATCCGCTGGCGGTGCTGCGAACTTGAAGTCCAGAACTGGCGATGTCGTCACGAGCGTCTTGCGTTGTAGGTTGTGCCCAAATCTTATGCAATAAGAAATAAAATTACGCAGCCCTAGATACTCAACCGATAACAAAACTTATCGATGCGCTTCGCCGAAATCGAGACCTTCCGGGCCCTGATGCGCGGCGGTTCCACGCGCAAGGCGGCCGCCCTGCTGCAGCTGACGCAGCCTGCCATCAGCCAGTCGCTCAAGCGTCTCGAAGCACAGGCGGGCATGCTGCTTTTCGAGCGAACGGGCGGCCGCCTGGTGCCCACGCCCGAGGCGCGCGCCCTGTGGATCGAGGTCGAACGGGTGTTCATCGGCATGGACGCCATCGAGCACCGGGTGCGCAGCCTGCGCGACTTCGGCGTGAGCCAGCTCGAGCTGAGCTGCTTCCCGGCCTACGGCCTGGGCTTCATGCCGCGCGCACTGGCACGGTTGAAGGCGCACCGCGGCGCAAGCCCCTGGCCGCAGGTGTCGCTGCAGGTGCTGAGCTCCAAGGACGTGCGCGACCGCGTGGCCATGGGCATATCCGACTTCGGCCTGATGGCCGACGAGTTGTCTCTCGAGGGCATCGACCATTCGACATTCGCGCGCTTTCCCGGCGTGGTGGTGATGCCGCCGGACCACGCGCTCGCGCGCTTCAAGACCATCAAGCCGGAGCAGCTGGCCGAAGCCCCCTTCATCGCGCTGAACCCGGAAGACCCTTCGCACCAGCGGCTCGAGGCCGCACTGGCGCCCCACGGGGTGGCGCTGCGCGTGCTGGTGCAGACGCCCTACGCGGCAAGCGTGTGCGAAATGGCCCTGCGCGGCCTGGGGGTGGGCATGGTCAACCCGATCACCGCGCTCGACTACGCGGAGCACGGTCTGGTGGTGCGCAAGTTCTCGGTCGACGTGTACTTCACCTGCCTGCTGGCCATGCCCGCGGGCAAGGTGCTGTCGGCCACCGCGCGCGACTTCATCTCGCTGATGCGCCAGCAACTGGCCGAAGACGAAAAGCGGATCCTGCGCTACCTGCGCTGACGGCGCCTCACTTCCAGGTGAACTCGTGGTTGAGCCCGACCACGAAGCCGCGCACGCCCTGCGAGCCGGTGCGCGAGGTGCTCACATCCACGCTGATGAGCGGCGTGAGGCTGAAGCGCCCGCCGATGCGCGAGGTCCACTCGCCCGCCGCGCGGTTGCGCTCCGCGATGAGCGACACGGCGTCGTTCAGCGCCCATTCGACGGCGGCGCCGCCGCGGGGTGTGCGAACGCCGGTGCCGGGCGCCCAGTCGGCACCCAGGTTCACATGCACCTGCAGGCTGCTGGCGGGCCGCCAGGTCATCGGCACGACGAACTGCCCGCCGGTGCGGCCGCCGCGCTTCAGGTCGGAAACGGTGCTCGCGGACAAGGCCGCGCTGAACGGCGCGTCCGGCGCCTGTCCGAGGAAGTTCCATTTGAGCTGCAGGCCCCCGGTGAGCGAATGCACGCCCGCCACCGAACTGCGGTCGAAGTTCAGGCCCAGTTCGACCGGTCCGACCCGGCAGGCCGGCCCGAAGTGAAAGCCCGTGACCGGCTCCGCGCCGGCGCGGCCCCACCAGGTTTCGTATTGGCATTGGCCCGGGTCGAGCATGCCTGCGTCGTCGACATCGAAATGCCCGGACGCCTGCGCGCCCAGGCTCGCGAATGCGAGGCAGGAAGCGGCGAGCGTTGCGCCGCGGTGCGGCGGTGGAGTCGTGGTTCTTTGCCTGTTGTTCTTCATGGAGCGCATGCCTGGGGCCCTCGAACCATTCTAGGGACGCCGAAAGTCGACGCCATGACGCGGCGCAACCGGCCCCGCCGGAGCGCTCAGATCTCGAACTGCGGCTGCAGCTCCCGAATGCGCTTGATGGCCACGCCCGCGGCGGCCGTGCGCGTCTCGACGCCGAGCTTCACGTACACCCGCTCCAGGTGCTTCTTGGCGGTGGCCGGGCTGCTGCCCAGGATTTCGCCGATGTCCTTGTTGGTCTTGCCCTTGACCACCCAGTAGAGCACCTCGGCCTCGCGCGCCGTGAGCTTCAGGCTCAGGCTCATGGCCTCGATCACGCCGGTGCCGGACACCTCCCGCATGATGATCATCCACTCGTCGCCGTCGTCGTCGCTGCCGGTCTGCTGGTGCAGCCGCAGCGTGAGGCTGCCGGCGCCCTGCGCAATGGACAGCGGCGGCGGCTCGATGCCGCGCTGCCGCGCATCGGGCGCATGCCTGCGCAGCCACTCGAGCACGGCGGGCGGCGTCTCCGGCGCGCGGGTCTCGCAGTAGCGCTCCAGCAGGTCGCGCGCCAGCGCCGTCTGCCAGATCAACCGGCCCTCGGGCAGCCTCACCGTGATGCTGGCGTAGCCGAAGGCGTCGAGCGCATTGCGCGCCTGGCCGGCCTGCTGCGCGTCCTGACGGGCGCGGCGCGCGCCCTGCAGGTGCACGTTCATGCGCGCCAGCACCTCCTTTGGCTTGATGGGCTTGGTGACGTAGTCGACACCGCCCGCCTCCAGCGCGGCCACCAGGTGCTCGGTCTCGGTCAGGCCGGTCATGAACACGATGGGAATGTGCGCCGTGGCGGCATCGGCCTTGAGCCGGCGCGCCACCTCGAAGCCGTCGATGCCCGGCATCATCGCGTCGAGCAGCACGATGTCGGGCCGGGCCTGCGCGGCGCGCTGCAGGGCCTGCTCGCCGTTGGTGGCGATCAGCACCGTGTAGCCTGATTCGTCGAGCGCGTCGTGCAGCACCGCGAGGTTGTCGGGCACGTCGTCCACGATCAGCACGAGGTCGCTGTTGGCGCCCTGCTGCTCGCGCAGCGTGCGGGCAAGCGGCGATGTTTCCATGGTCGGGTTCGAAGGGTTGGTCGTGGTCATGGCGCGCTCACTGCCGCCTCGGCCAGCGCGCGGCTCATGGCCTCGAACTGGAACTGCCGGGCCAGCACGCGCTGGGCTTCGGTCCACGCCATGCATTCGGGCTGCGCGGCGTCGATGTCGTCGAGCTGGTTCATGATGCCGCGGAAGTAGCCGAGGCTCACCGCTTCCTCCAGCGCTCGCAGGCGAGGCAGCGACGGCGCCTGCAAGGCGCGCGGCGGCACCGCGGCGGCCGGCGTGGCGGCGGCGGTGTCGGTCCACTGCAGCCCCAGCCTGCGCTCCAGCCAGTCGAGCAGTTCGGTATGCCGCACCGGCTTGACGAAGAAATCCTCGGGCGCGATGCCGACGTCGTTGTCGAGCCCCTTGTCGAAGGCGTTGGCGGAAACGATGGCCACCGACGCCCCGGTCAGCCCCAGCTTGCGCGCGCGGCGGATGGTCTCCCAGCCGTCGATGCCGGGCATCGCGAGGTCGACGAACATCGCGTCGGGCCGGTAGCCGGCGGCGATCAGGTCCAGCGCGTCGTGCCCGCTGGCCGCGCTGCGCAGCTCGAAGCCCAGCGGCGCGAGCACGTGGCCCAGCAGGTCGCGGTCGGCCTCCTCGTTGTCGACCACCAGCAGGCGGCGGCGCGGTCCCTGGTAGCCGCGCCGCGCGCGCTGCACCGGCACCGGCCGCCCTGTGCCGGCCCCCGTGTCATGCACGCGCGGCAGGAACAGGCGCACGCAGAACAGCGAGCCCTCGCCCGGCGTGCTTCGCACCTTCATCTCGCCGCCCATCAGGTCGGTCAGCATCTTCGCGATGGTGAGCCCCAGCCCGGCGCCCGGCGCGGCCGCGGCGCCCACCGCGTTGCCGCGCGCAAAGGGCTCGAAGATGCGCTCGATGTCCTCGGGCGGCATGCCGGGGCCCGTATCCTCGATCTCTACCGAGGCGAATTCGCGCGCATAGGCCAGCCGCAGCGTGACCTGACCCGCCGCCGTGAACTTGATCGCGTTGCCCAGCAGGTTGATGAGGATCTGCAGCACGCGCTTCTCGTCGGCGCGCACCACCTCCGGCAAGGGGCCCGCCGCCTCGAAGCGGAACTGCAGCCCCTTCTCCGCCGCCTGCAGCTCGAACATGTCGGCCAGCTCGCGCAGCGTGTCGGCAAAGCGCATCGGCCGCGCATGCAGCGTGAGCTTGCCGGCCTCGATGTGCGCGATGGCCAGCGTGCCTTCGATCAGCGACAGCAGATGCTCCCCGCCGCGCTTGATGACCGCCACCGCCTGCTGCCGGTGCGGCGGCACCGACTGGTCCTCGCCCATCAGCTGCGCATAGCCCAGGATGCTGTTGAGCGGCGTGCGCAGCTCGTGGCTGATGGCGCTGATGTAGCGGCTCTTGGCCTGGTTGGCCTGGTCGGCGGCCTGCTTGGCGAGTTCGGCCGCGAGCTTGGCGTGCTCGGCCACTTCGCGCGCCTCGTCGGCCGCCTGCTTGGCCGCCTGCAGCGCGCGGTCGGTCTCGCGGTGCAGCTCGATCTCGCGCACCAGCAGGTGCGTCTGGCGGTTCGACTCTTCCTGCGCCACCTTGCGGCTCTGGTGCGCGAGCACCAGCCACCACGCCACGATGCCCGCGATGACCAGCAGCGCCATGTAGGCCTTCAGGAAGCCCGAGCGCAAAGACAGCTTCTGCACGCCCGCCAGCGCCGCGGCCACGTCGGCCTGCGAGGCCAGCTCCAGCGCGCCTTCGCCGAACGCGCGCAGCTCCTGCTGGTACAGCACACCGAACACCACCGCCAGCAGCGGCACGATGATGAGCATCAGCAGCAGGAAATGCCCGAGCCCGGTGTCCAGGTAGCGCCAGCTGCGCCGCGGCAGCAGCCAGCGCAGCACCGCCGACCACTGCGCCGACAGGCTCGCATGCGGCTTGCACAGGTCGCCGCAGCGGGCGTCGAGCGTGCAGCACAGCGAGCAGATCGCGCCCTGGTAGGCCGGGCAGTGCGCCATGTCGGGCCCTTCGTACTCGCGCTCGCAGATCACGCAGTGCTGCACTTTCAGGCGGCGATAGCTGTCGTCGTGCGCCACCTTCGCCCAGCGCACCGCGCGCGGGCCCGGCGCGGGCGCGAAGGCCACGGCGCCGTTCGCCCACGAGCCGCGCGCCAGGTAGTACTTGCCGCCCGTGGCCCACGCCAGCAGCGGCGACGCCACCAGCGCCGTGCCGAGCGCGATCAGCGCCGAGAACGCCTGCGCCAGCGGCCCGAACACGCCCAGGTGCGCGGTGATCGACAGCACGGAGGCCAGCGCCATCGCGCCCACGCCCACCGGGTTGATGTCCCACAGGTGCGCCCGCTTGAACTCGATGCCCGGCGGCGACAGCCCCAGCGGCTTGTTGATGACGAGGTCGGCCACCACGGCCATCATCCAGGCGATGGCGATGTTGGCGAACAGGCCCAGCACGTCGCCCAGCGCCTCGAACACATTCATCTCCATCAGCATGAAGGCGATCAGCGCGTTGAACACCACCCACACCACGCGCCCCGGATGGCTGTGCGCCACGCGCGAGAAGAAGTTGCTCCAGGCCAGCGAGCCCGCATAGGCGTTGGTCACGTTGATCTTGAGCTGGGAGATCACCACGAACAGCGCCGTGGCCGCCACCGCCCAGCCGTAGTTCGGAAACACGTACTCGTAGGCCGCGAGGTACATCTGGTTCGGGTCGACCGCGCGATCGGCCGGCACCATGTGCGTGATCGCCAGGTAGGCCAGCAGCGCCCCGCCCAGCATCTTGAGCACGCCCAGCACCACCCAGCCCGGACCGCCGGCCAGCACCCCGGCCCACCAGCGGCGCGTCGTGGCCGCGGTGCGCGCGGGCATGAAGCGAAGGTAGTCGGCCTGCTCGCCCATCTGCGTGATCAGCGCGATGCCGACCGTGAGCGCGGCGCCAAAAAGGTGCAGATTGAAGCCCTGCGTGCCCGGCCTGACACCGTTGTAGTGCACGATGCCCGCAAAAGCACCAGGATCGCGCATCAGCACATAGCCGAAAGGCACCACCAGCATCAGCAGCCACAGCGGTTGCGTCCACAGCTGCAGCCGGCTGATGGCCGACACCCCGTGCGTGACCAGCGGAATCACCACCAGCGCGCACACCAGGTAGCCCCAGACCGGCGGAATGCCCAGCGCCAGCTCCAGCGCATAGGCCATCACCGCCGCCTCGAGCGCGAAGAAGATGAAGGTGAAGCTCGCGTAGATCAGCGAGGTGAGCGTGGAGCCGATGTAGCCGAAGCCGGCGCCTCGCGTGAGCAGGTCCATGTCCACGCCGTAGCGCGCCGCGTACACGCTGATCGGCAGGCCGGCCAGGAAGATGATGAGCCCCGTCGCCAGGATCGCCCAGAAGGCGTTGGCAAAGCCGTACTGCACCAGCAGCGTGGCGCCCACAGCCTCCAGGATCAGGAACGACGCCGCCCCGAAGGCCGTGTTGGCCACCCGCCATTCGGACCACTTGCGAAAGCGCTGCGGGGTGTAGCGCAGGGCGTAGTCTTCCAGCGTTTCGCTGGCGACCCAGCTGTTGTAGTCGCGCCGCACCTTGACGATGCGCTGGGGGGCGTCGTCGGGAGTGGTGGGTACGGCATCGGGGTTCACACCGTTTCGGTGCATCTTTCATGCCATCCGTACGGCTTTTGGCGAACAGGGCACGACTGTTGCAAAGAAGCCAGCTTGCCCATAATGGCCGCCTCTCCCCGCCACCCGATGCCAATCCCATGGAACTGACCCCGCGCGAAAAAGACAAGCTGCTGATCTTCACCGCGGCGCTGCTCGCCGAACGCCGCAAGGCGCGCGGCCTGAAGCTGAACTACCCCGAAGCCATCGCCCTGATCTCCGCCGCCGTGATGGAAGGCGCGCGCGACGGCAAGAGCGTCGCCGAACTCATGAGCGACGGGCGCAGCGTGCTGACCCGCGCCGACGTGATGGACGGCATCGCCGAGATGATCTCGGACATCCAGATCGAAGCCACCTTCCCCGACGGCACCAAGCTCGTGACCGTCCACCAGCCCATCGTCTGAAACTCGAAGAACAAAAGGACTTTCCATGCGCCACAACATTTCCAGAAACCTTGCCCTCGCCGCCTTGCTGCTGCCGCTTGCGGCCGGCGCCCACACCGGCGTCGACGGCGGTATGCATCACGGCTTCACCACCGGCTTCCTGCACCCGCTGACCGGCGCCGACCACCTGGCCGCGATGGTCGCGGTCGGCTTCTGGAGCGCGCTGGCCGCGCGCCGCGCCTGGCCCGACCTCCTGTGGGCGCCGCTGGCCTTCGCCGGCATGCTGCTGGTGGGCGCGCTGATGGGCCTGGCCGGCGTGCAGCTGCCGGCGGTCGAGCCGATGATCGCGGCCTCGCTGCTGGTGCTGGGCCTGCTGGTGGCCACGCGCGTGCGCCTGCCGGCGGTGGTGGCCATGGGCGTGGTCGGCGTGTTCGCCGTCTTTCACGGCGTGGCCCACGGCTACGAGCTCGCGAGCGAAGAAGGCGCGGCCCTCACGCTGGCCGGCATGGTCAGCGCCACGGTGCTGCTGCACGTGGCGGGCATCGCGGCGGGCTGGGCGCTGCGCCATGCCAACGCATGGCTGCCGCGCGTGGCAGGCGCCGCAGTGCTCGGCCTGGGCGCGACGCTGCTGGCGCAAGCCATCTGAGGCAAGGCTGGCCATGACCCCCGGCGAACTCCTCACCGACGACGGCGAGCACACGCTCAACCCCGGCCGACGCACCCTCACGCTGGTGGTGCAGAACACCGCCGACCGGCCGATCCAGGTCGGCTCGCACTATCACTTCGCCGAGACCAACGGCGCGCTCGGCTTCGACCGCGAGGCCGCGCGCGGCATGCGGCTGAACATCGCCTCGGGCGCCGCGGTGCGCTTCGAGCCGGGGCAGCAGCGCACGGTCGAACTGGTCGATTTTTCGGGCGATCGCATCGTCTACGGCTTTCGCGGCCTGGTTCAAGGGAAACTCTGATGGCGACCATTGGAAGGCGTGCCTACGCCGAAATCTTCGGCCCCACCGTGGGCGACCGCGTCCGTCTTGCAGACACCGACCTGCTGATCGAAGTCGAGGCCGACTACACGCTGCGCGCGGGCGGCTACGGCGAGGAAGTGAAGTTCGGCGGCGGCAAGACCATTCGCGACGGCATGGCGCAGTCGCAGCGAACGCGTGCGCAAGGCGCCGTCGACACGGTGCTCACCAACGCGCTCATCCTCGACCACTGGGGCATCGTCAAGGCCGACATCGGCCTGAAGGACGGCCGGATCGCCGCCATCGGCAAGGCCGGCAACCCCGACGTGCAGCCGGGCGTGGACATCGTCATCGGCCCGGGCACCGAGATCATCAGCTGCGAAGGCAACATCGTCACCGCCGGCGGCATCGACAGCCACATCCACTTCATCTGCCCGCAGCAGATCGAAGAGGCGCTGTCTTCCGGCGTGACCACCATGCTCGGCGGCGGCACCGGCCCCGCCACCGGCACCTTCGCGACCACCTCCACGCCCGGGCCCTGGCACATCGAGCGCATGCTGCAGGCGGCAGACGCCTTCCCGATGAACCTGGGCTTCCTCGGCAAGGGCAACGCCAGCCTGCCGGGCGCGCTGCATGAGCAGATCGAGGCCGGCGTCATCGGCCTGAAGCTGCATGAAGACTGGGGCACCACGCCCGCGGCCATCAGCAACTGCCTGGACGTGGCCGACGCCACCGACACGCAGGTGGCCATCCACAGCGACACGCTCAACGAATCGGGCTTCGTCGAGAACACAATTGCCGCCGTGGGCGGGCGCGCCATCTGCGCATTCCACACCGAAGGCGCGGGCGGCGGCCATGCGCCCGACATCCTGCGCGTGGTGGGCGAGGCCAACTTCCTGCCCTCTTCCACCAACCCCACGATGCCCTACACCGTGAACACGCTCGACGAACACGTCGACATGCTCATGGTGTGCCACCACCTCGACGCCGGCATCGCCGAGGACCTCGCCTTTGCCGAGTCGCGCATCCGCAAGGAGACCATCGCCGCCGAGGACGTGTTGCACGACCTGGGCGCCATCAGCATGTTCAGCTCCGACAGCCAGGCCATGGGCCGCGTCGGCGAGGTCATCATCCGCACCTGGCAGACCGCGCACAAGATGAAGCTGCAGCGCGGCAGCCTGCCGGGAGACAGCGAGCGCAACGACAACTTCCGCGCGAAGCGCTACGTCGCCAAGTACACGATCAACCCCGCCATCGCGCACGGCATCGCGCACGAGGTGGGTTCGCTCGAAGTCGGCAAGTGGGCCGACATCGTGGTCTGGAAGCCGGCCTTCTTCGGCGTGAAGCCCTTCACCATCCTGAAGGGCGGCACCATCGCGATGGCGGCCATGGGCGACCCGAACGCATCCATTCCCACGCCGCAGCCGGTGCACTTCCGCCCGATGTTCGGCGCCTACGGCGGCTCGCTCGCCAGGAGCTCGCTCACTTTCGTCTCGCAGGCCGGGCTGGCCTCGGGCATCAAGGAGCGCTACGGCCTGAGCAAGCACCTGAGCGCGGTGAAGAACATCCGCAACGTGCGCAAGCAGGACCTGATCCACAACGGCTACACGCCGAAGATGGAGATCGACGCGCAGACCTATGCGGTGCGCGCCGACGGGCACCTGCTGACTTGCGAGCCGGCGAAGCTGCTGCCCATGGCGCAGCGGTATTTCCTGTTTTGAAGCCGGGGGATGCGCCTGCTTGACAGGCTGCGTATCCTCGAAGGTACTCATCCAGCCAGCGGGCGCCCTCCGGGGCGCTCCATTTGCACCATGCTCACCGCCAACAAACTCATGCCCCAGGGCCGCGGCCTCGCGCCCGTGTTGCTCAAGCGCGCCGCCACCATCGAGCTCGACTGGGACGTCCGCCAGAAGAGCCGCTTCGACGCCACCGATTCGCAGGGCCGCCAGATCGGCGTGTTCCTGCCGCGCGGCACGGCGGTGCGGGGCGGCGATGTGCTGGTGGCCGAAGACGGCTCCCTGGTTCGCGTGATCGCGGCGCCGCAGCCGGTGCTGCGCATCACGCACTGCACTGCCCACGGCACGCCCTTCGACCTGACGCGCGCGGCCTATCACCTGGGCAACCGGCATGTGCCGATCGAACTGAAGCCCGACCACCTGAAGATCGAGCCCGACCATGTGCTGGCCGACATGCTGCGGTCGATGCACCTGATCGTCGTGGCGGTGGAGGAGGCGTTCGAGCCCGAGGGCGGTGCCTATGGCTCGCACGAGCATTCGCATGGTGGCGGCCACAGCCATGACCATGACCATGACCATGACCATGACCATGACCACGGCCACGCTCATGGCAGCAGCAAAGGCCCGAAGCCGCTGGTGCTCGCGCCGGAGCTGCTCGACGACCACTCACACGATGATCATGACCACGGCCATCATGGCCACCACGGGCACTCGCACTGACATGCGGGCCTGCTTTTCGATTTGTCGCGCTGGATGTTCGGGGCGCGCTCACGCCGACGGGGTACCTTGCTCCGCGAATGTCCCCCGCCCTTCGGGCTCCTCCTTTATTTCGCTGCGCAAGGCACCCCGCCGTCGCGAGCGTTGGACAGAGCGCCGGTTGATCGGCAGCACACCAGCGGCGTGCCCCGTGCACAGGCCGTCGGGTGCTCCCCGCAGCGAAATAAAGGAGGAGGCCGCAGGCCGGGGGACATTCGCGGAGGGGAGTACCCGGCGGCCTGTGCACACGCCCCGAACAGCAGCGCCCCGAACAGGCGCGACCCACTGACATGACAGCCGGTCCCAGCAGCCTGCTGCAGCTCATCTGGCTCGCCTCTCCCGCACTCCCCGTGGGTGGTTTCTCCTACTCCGAAGGCGTGGAAGCAGCTGTCGAATGGGCCGGCATCGACTCCGAGCCGCGCGCCGCCGAATGGCTCGCCGACCAGTTGCACCTGAGCTTCGCGCGCGGCGACCTCGCCGTCTTCGCACAGGCTGTGGAAGCCTGGCGCAACCAAAACACACAACGCGTGCGCCAGCTCAACCAATGGGTGCTGGCCACCCGTGAATCCGCCGAATTCTTCCTGCAGACCGAGCAGATGGGCCGCTCGTTCGTCGAATGGCTCAAGCTGCACCACGCCGACACGGCGGAAGTCTTCGCCGAGCTTCCCGCCAGCTACCCCATCGCCTTCGCCTTCGCGGCCAGCCGCACCGACGCCGCGGTGCACGACTGCTGCCTCGCCTTCGCCTTCGGCTGGGCCGAGAACATGGTCGCCGCCGCCGTCAAGGCCGTGCCGCTGGGCCAGAGCGCGGGCCAGCGCATCCTCGGACGGCTGGCCAACGAAATCCCCGATGCAGTGACCCGCGCCATCGCCCTGGGCGACGACGAACGCCAGGCCTTCGCGCCCATGCTGGCGGTGCTGTCGGCCCGCCATGAAACGCAATATTCCCGCCTCTTCCGAAGCTGAACCGGACACCTCCCCATGACCTCCGCCCTGCACCACATTCCCCACCGCACCAAGAAACTGCCGCCGCTGCGCGTGGGCATCGGCGGCCCGGTCGGCTCCGGCAAGACCACGCTGCTTGAAATGCTCTGCAAGGCGATGCGCGACAAGTACGACCTCGTCGCCATCACCAACGACATCTACACCAAGGAAGACCAGCGCCTGCTGACCGTGGCCGGCGCGCTGCCGGCCGAGCGCATCATGGGCGTGGAAACCGGCGGCTGCCCGCACACCGCCATTCGCGAAGACGCCTCGATCAACCTCGAGGCCATCGACCGCATGCTCGAGGACTTCCCGAATGCCGACGTGGTGTTCGTCGAATCGGGCGGCGACAACCTCGCGGCCACATTCAGCCCCGAGCTGTCGGACCTCACCATCTACGTGATCGACGTGGCCGCCGGCGAGAAGATTCCGCGCAAGGGCGGCCCCGGCATAACAAAGAGCGACCTGTTCGTCATCAACAAGACCGACCTCGCACCGTACGTGGGAGCCAATCTCGACGTGATGGAGCAAGACACGCAACGCATGCGCCGCCAGCGCCCCTACGTGATGACCAACCTCAAGACGCTCACCGGCGTGGCCGAAGTGGTGGCCTTCATCGAAGAGCGCGGCATGCTCGCCGCGGGCTGAGGCGGCCCGCGAGCATCAAGGCAGGCCGAGGTAGACCCGCAGGTCGTCCTTGACGGTGCCCGCCGACGCCACGGCCGTGCGCAGGCGCTCCTCGCTCACGCCGAACCACTGGGTCCAATAGTCGACCTCCTTGAGGTCAGTGACGTCGATCCGTTCATCGTCCTGGGGAATGCGGATCTCTGTGTCTTCGCGCATCGTCTTCTCCTGAAGAACAAATTAAGAAGGAAAGAAGGGCGGCCGCGGCCGGAAGGGCAGTTTCTCCAGCCGCCCCATGCGGCCAGCCGGACGAATCCGCCGCCCCGTGCAGGACATTTCCCATAGTCGCCCCCGCTGCACGCCACGCGGCGCCGTCCTGCACGAGCCGCCAGGGCTTCGATGCTTGAATGCGGCATTGACCTCATTCACTCATGGAATGGAGAAGCCACCATGGAGCCTGACCATCAGCGACTGCTGAGCCTGGGCGTACCCGGACTGAACGACGTGCTCGGCGGCGGCCTCGAGCCCAACCGGCTCTACCTACTCGAAGGCACGCCCGGCGCCGGCAAGACGACCATCGCGATGCAGTTCCTGCTCGAAGGCGCGGCGCGCGGCGAGTCGGTGCTTTACGTGACGCTGTCCGAGACCGAGCACGAGTTGCGCGGCGTGGCTGTCTCCCACGGCTGGGACATCGACAACGTCCACGTGCGCGAGATGCTGCCCACACAGGACAGCCTGCAGCCCGAAGAGCAATACACCATGTTCCATCCCTCCGAGGTGGAACTGAGCGAAACCACGCTGCGCATCCTGAGCGACGTGGAGGCCATCAAGCCCTCGCGCATCGTGTTCGATTCGCTCTCCGAGCTGCGGCTGCTCTCGGGCACCTCGCTGCGCTACCGCCGGCAGATCCTGGCGCTCAAGCAGTTCTTCGCGGGGCGCCAGTGCACGGTGCTGCTGCTGGACGACATGACCGCCACCGAGCACGACCTGCAGGTGCAGAGCATCGCGCACGCGGTGGTGCGGCTGGAGCAGTCGAACTCCGACTACGGTTCCGCGCGCCGCCGCCTGCTGGTCGTGAAATACCGGGGCCAGTCGTTTCGCGGCGGCTACCACGACTACAAGATCCATCGCGGCGGCCTTCAGGTGTTTCCGCGGCTGGTCGCGGCCGAGCACGTCAGCGACACCACGTTGACCAAGCTGCCCAGCGGCATCGAGGCGCTGGACGCGCTGCTGGGCGGCGGGCTCGAGAAGGGCACCAGCACCCTGCTCGTCGGCGCGCCGGGCACGGGCAAGTCGTCGGTGGCGGTGCAGTTCGCCATCGCCGCGGCCGAGCGCGGCGAAGCTGCGGCGCTCTTCGTCTTCGACGAGAGCGTCACCACCCTGCGCACGCGCAGCGCCGGCCTGGGCATGAAGCTGGAGCCGCATATCCAATCGCGCCGCATCCGCATCAAGCAGGTCGACCCGGCAGAGCTTTCCCCCGGCGAGCTGGTGCACGAGATCCGGCAGGCCGTGACGCTGCACGGCGCGAAGGTGGTCGTCATCGACAGCCTGAACGGCTACCTCAACGCGATGCCGGACGAACGCTTCCTGATCGTGCAGCTGCACGAGCTGCTCACCTACCTCGGGCAATCCGGCGTGGCCACGCTGCTGGTCGGCGCGCAGCACGGGCTCATCGGCATGCAGATGCAGACCCCCGTGGACGCGAGCTACCTGGCCGACGCCGTGGTGCTGCTGCGCTACTACGAGGCCGAAGGCGAAGTGCGCCAGGCCATCTCGGTGCTCAAGAAGCGCGGCGGCACGCATGAGCGCTCCATCCGCGCGTTCTCGATGGACGGGCGAGGCCTGATCGTGGGCGAGCCGCTGCGCCATTTCCGAGGCATCCTCACCGGCGTGCCCGTGCCGATCGACGGCGTTGCCACGCCCCCGACGTGACGGACGGCCACACTATCCAGCCGCCGCTGCCGCGAGACCCGCAGCTGCGCGTCCTGATGAGAACGGCCACCGCGAAGGACGCCGTGATGGCCACCGCCGTGCTGCAGCAGGCGGGCATCGAGACACACGTGTGCGCCAATCTCCCGGAACTGCTGCGCGAGACGGAACGCGGCGCCGGCGCGCTGCTGATTTCCGAGGAAATGCTCGCGGGCAGCGGCGCCACCGAACTCGCCGCGGCCGTGGCGGTGCAGCCAGCGTGGTCCGACCTGCCGGTGCTGATACTCGCGCGGCAAGGCGCCGACTCGCGCGCCATCACCAACGCCATGGAAGGCATGGCCAACGTCACCGTGCTGGAGCGCCCGATCCGCGTGGCCTCGCTGGTGAGCGCATTGCGCAGCGCGCTGCGTGCACGGCGGCGGCAGTACGAGTTGCGCCGCATCCTGGAAGACCTCAACGAGGCCGACCGGCGCAAGACCGAATTCCTCGCCACCCTGGCGCACGAGCTGCGCAACCCCATGGCGCCGCTGAGCACCGCGCTGGCCATCCTCAAGCGCAAGCCGCTCACGTCGGAAGCCGCCCGCCCCTACTACGACCTCATGGGCCGCCAGCTCGACCACATGGTGCGGCTGGTGAGCGACCTGATGGAGGTATCGCGCATCACGCGCGGCAAGATCGAGCTGCAGCTCGACGAGCTCGTGCTGGAACAGGTGATACGCGGCGCGGTGGAACTCAGCCGCCCGCTGATGGACGCAGGCCGCCATGCGCTCGAAGTGCACGTCGCCGATGGCTCGCTGGCCGTGAAGGGCGACAGCGTGCGCCTCACGCAGGTGTTCGCGAACCTGCTGAACAACGCCGCCAAGTACACGCCCGAGGGCGGACGCATCGACGTGTTCGTCGAGAACGATGGCCAGGGCCATGCGGTGGTGCGCGTGAAGGACACCGGTGCAGGCATTCCAGCCGGCATGCTGGGCGCGATCTTCGACATGTTCGTGCAGGTGAGCGGCACCGCGCGCGCCGCGCAGGGCGGCCTGGGCATCGGCCTCACGCTGGTGAAGAGCATGGTGGAGCTGCACGGCGGCACGGTCACCGCAAGCAGCGAGGGCGCGAACCGGGGCAGCGAGTTCACGGTGTCCCTGCCGCTGCTCGGCCACGGTGTGCAGACCGGCGCGAAAGCCGACGCCCCGCAGGCCACGATGGCCGTGCAGCACCGCATCCTGGTGGTGGACGACAACCGCGACGCGGCCGAGTCGCTCGCTGCGCTGCTGGGCCTGCTCGGTGCGCAGGCCACCGTGGCGTTCAGCGGCCTGGACGCGCTGGCGAAGGCCGAGCACTTCCATCCGTCGGTCGGCATCCTGGACATCGGCATGCCCGGCATGGATGGCTGCGAGCTGGCGCGCCGCCTGCGGGCGCATCCGCGGCTGCATGGCATCGGGCTGATCGCGCTCACGGGCTGGGGCCAGCCCGACGACCGGCTGCGCATTGCGCAGGCCGGCTTCGACCACCACCTGTTGAAGCCGGTCGATGTGGAAGAGCTCGCAGTGGCGCTGCAGAAGCTCGAGCAGCGCGGCCCGGCCTGACCCAGGCCGGGGCGCCCGTTCAGAGTTCGCTGCCGTCGCGCAACTGCCGCGACTTGTAGACCAGGCGCACGCTCGCACGGCGCGGGTCGCTGACCTGCTGCACGTAGACGTCGGTGTCGTTGCTCACCCATGCGGCATAGGCGCTGCCCGGGTCGCGCGAGGCCAGCTCGTTGCCGAATGCGCCGCGGCCCCATTGCACCAGCGCGGCAAAGGCAGCCGCGCCGCTGTCGGGGGTGCCTTGCGCCGCCGCCACGTACTCGACGCGGCGCAGCTCGGAAGCGGCAAAGAAGAAGGTGGGTTCGAACAGCAGGCCGGCCATCTGCACGGGTTCCCCGCGCCAGCTGCCGAGCAGCCCGCCGCCCAGGCGCTGGGGCCGCTGCACGCGCTCGGCGGCGGGCAGCGCGGCCTGGAGTTCGTCGGCCGTCATGCCGAGCCGCACGCCCGGCGGCAGGGCCTGCGCATGCAGGGCGCCGGCGGCGACGAAAAGGGCGCTCGCGGCGAGCGCCCGCAGAAGGGTCAGGGAGGCTGTGGATCGCACGTTTGGCATCGGGGGAAGGCAGCGGCACCGTGGGACCGCGAGTATGACGCGGAGTTCCGCACCGGGCGCTGCCTCGCTGCCTCGGTGCTTCAGTCCTCGACGAAGGCCTCTTCGCGCTTGGCCTTCACCGAAGGCAGCAGCACCACCACCAGCAGCAGCGCGGCGGCGGCCAGCAGGCCTGCCGACAGCGGCCGCATCACGAACACGCTCCAGTCGCCGCGCGACAGCAGCAGCGCGCGGCGCAGGTTCTCTTCCATCATCGGCCCCAGGATAAAGCCCAGCAGCAGCGGCGCGGGCTCGCACTTGAGCTTGAGGAAAAGGTAGCCCACGATGCCGAAGATCGCCACCATCCACACGTCGAAGGTGTTGTTGTTCTCCGAGTACACGCCCACCGCGCAGAACAGCACGATCGACGGGAAGAGCCACTTGTAGGGAATGGTCAGCAGCTTGATCCAGATGCCGATCATCGGCAGGTTCAGCACGATCAGCATCAGGTTGCCGATCCACATCGAGGCGATCAGGCCCCAGAACAGCTCGGGGTTGCTGGTCATCACCTGCGGGCCGGGCTGGATGTTGTGGATCGTCATGGCGCCCACCATCAGCGCCATCACCGCGTTGGGCGGAATGCCCAGCGTCAGCAGCGGGATGAAGGAGGTCTGCGCGCCGGCGTTGTTGGCCGA